>Ga0209211_10001989_pt1 | contig 36637 bp, 74 predicted proteins | sample RifGroA2_FD_183992 | JGI IMG/M metagenome (GOLD analysis project Ga0209211, IMG submission 183992) | Groundwater microbial communities from Rifle, Colorado, USA - Groundwater A2 (SPAdes) (version 2) | ecosystem: Environmental > Aquatic > Deep subsurface > Groundwater | place: Rifle, Colorado... | reverse complement strand
CGGGACAGCAGTTATTATCGCTGATGCTGGCGGTGCTGATACTCGATCAGCTTATTTTCAGATACAAGCTGTCGCAGGAAATGATTCTGTAAGCGGACGTGTTTTACGTTTTACAAGTGAACTCTAGCCATGTGGACACACTACTGCAACGAAGAGCACTGCAACCTAGAAGTAGAGGATGACCAACCTTGTAACTGGTGCGACGAAGTCCAGCCAGAGAAACAAGTGAAGGAACTAAAATGCGCTGGTTAATCCTAGCTGCCCTATCTATTATCGTCACCTTATCCGTGATGATATTTGCCCCGCTAATTGCGCTATTCGTAGGCAAGGACGGCGAATTGCCTAAGTGTCTAAGATGGGCAAGTACCGAAGATAATCCAGCAATCGGGGATGCTTTGTTCCATGCCAACCAAATGCATTGGACAAAAAGCTACTACATCTACGCATTATTCTGGCTCTGGCGCAATCCGGCTTACAGCTTTGATAACTACGTCGGAGCTGTGATACCAGAAGGATTCATCTATTCAAGTAAGGGCGATGAACTGACCACAAACTCCCCGTTGCATGAAGGTTGGGTGTATCGCAAAGTAGGCAAATACTGGCAGTTTTATTTGGTAAAACGTCTCACCAAAACTAAGTGCCTTAAATTGAACATCGGATATAAAATCTGGGGTAACATTCAGGCAGGACAAGTCCGAAGTTTGGTGTGTACAATCAACCCTTTTACGAAGTACAACTAATGAAGGAATGATTATGGATATTGAAGAGCGTAGGCATCCATTGACTGACGAAGATGTAGATCGTATTGCAGCAGCAGTTGCTTGCAAAACGCGAGCCGCTTTTCATATCGAAGAAGAGGTGCATTACAATTCCCACAAAAAAATAGACAAGTTGCTTGAAGCATACGATGCCGCAACCAATACTTTCACCAAGACATTTTTTGCATTGATTATTGTTGGCGCGATATTCCTTGCTGGGCTAGGGCTTGTGAAAGGTGTGAAATAATGAACCTATCAAGCCACTTCACGCTTGCGGAGCTGACTAAAACGGAAATCCGCAAATACGACAACACGCCGCCTAATGCGATATTGCCGAACCTGAAGCGCATGGCTGAAATGCTTGAGGATGTGCGGACGCTGCTGGGTGGCAAGCCGATAATCATCAATTCATGCTATAGAAGCAAGGAAGTGAATAAGGCGGTTGGGAGTAAGGAAACATCGAAACATCGCGAAGGTTTGGCGGCTGATTTCACCTGCCCATCCTACGGAAGCCCGTTTGAAATCGTGAAACGAATCGAGATCAGCAACATCAACTTTGACCAACTCATCCTTGAATTTTACAATCCGGCAACCGGATCAGGATGGGTGCATCTGGGGCTTGGTGCTAAAATGCGCAGGCAGATTTTGACAATAAATTCTCACGGAACTTTCGCGGGGTTGCATCCATGAACATACTGGACACCATCATAGACTTTGAAAGACGGCTGGCAATCAGGCGCAGTATCGTCTTATTCGTGACCCTGTGGATGACGTACAGGGCGTTTGGCTGGGCTGCGGAGTACGCGAGCCACCTACCCACAGTAGATTCCGGTGCAGCACTTATAATCGCCGCTGTGACAGCACCCATCACTTATTTGCAGAAGGTCGTGTTCGACGCATATATTGCGGCAAAGGGGAACGAATGAAAGACAACGACGAAATTGGTTGGGCTTTGCTTGCCATGATTGTGATGTGCGTGGCTGTAGCGATTGGAGCTTTGCTCGGTTGGGTATTCACACCATGAACATCCTACGCTTATACTGGAAGCAACTCGCACTGGCGGCATTACTGGCCGGTGCATTCATTTCGGGCTGGATGGTCAACGGATGGAGGCATGATGCGGAACAAGTTGCGGCACAGACAGCAGCAGAAAAAGCATTCCGCATGGCATTGGATGAAGTCAACGCAATTTCAGGTAGACTTCAAACGACTACTGATGAGCTTGAAAAGAAGCGGATGAAAACCACCAAGGAGATACACCATGAGACCACTAAAGTCGAGTATCGCTGTTCTATCCCTGATAGCGGCCGGTTGCTGTACAACGCTGCCGCCGCAGAATCCGCCACTCCCGGCAAACCTTAGCACGTCCTGCAAGGCCGCCGAGACACTGCCGGAAGGGGCTGATATGGGCGACCTGTTGCAAGTGGCTACAAACGCCGCATACAGCCTCGCGGAATGCTCGGCGCGGCAAAAAGCGATGGTGGAATGGGTTGGGCAGGTAAATAAGTAGATCAGGTGGTAGGCCTATGCTTACCGCAAGTCCACCGATAACCGTTTTCTGTTGGCGTTCCGCATATTGCCCTTTCCCAGCACTCTGGTTCATCACAAGCAATAACCGCCGATTCAACTTCCTTGCACTTCGGACATGCGGATAGTATTTCGCCATTCTCAAACGGATTTTGGGCTGTCAAAAGTTCATCCTCAAATCCATGCCAGTCACAGCGATGCGTGCTGCAAATAAATTTGTCCATATCAATCAAGTCCCTTATTCACAATTCGCCCCTTGACCACAAATTCCGGCACTCGAAAAAACTCAGGCCATATCTCCATATAAGGTGCGATGCGCGAATCAACTGGCCGTTCGTTCTTTTTCCTCGCACCAGTTTTTTTCTTCACAAATACCAACGCCCCAACCGTGTAAATCTTTATCGGTCTGGCAATACCTTCCAGCGTTTTCCAGCCTACGTGGATAACCTCGCCTCGATGCTCCATTTTATTCAGGATTGACGCAACGCCGGTATAGGCTGGAAAATTATGGGTAGTAAAGTCGCCTTTGAATTTTGATAGTTCGTTTCGCAGGCAGTTAGTCATGTTTTGTATTTCGTCGGGGTTCATGTCATACCTTCAAAATAACAGTGTTCGGCGAGTAAACTTCTTCAGGCTCTACTGGTGTGTGTTCAGGTTGGGCGTCTGCTTGAAGAGCTTCCATCCCCCTCAAATATGCAGCATGGATTACATTCGAATAATCTGAGCCAACCTGAGTTATGCAGATATCGGTGAGATTTCTAACTGCGCCAATCAATAATGTATTGTGCGCGCGAAGTTCTTCATGCGCTTTACTCACCTCACTAAATTTCATCTCGGTTTCATCCTTTTCTGAAATAGTAGTTTCCACGTTTTCCTGCGCAACATCCCAACACTGTCGAAACACATTCTTTATTTCATCAACCTCGGCAGGCAACAGTGTCATCCACCAATCTTCAAAGATCATCTCGGTTTCCTCACTTTCACTGAAACAGTAGATTCAGTCCAATCGTTCCGTACATATCCCGGCGCTCCAAATGTGGCAAGGCGATGCACGTCAACGATCAAGCTCTTGTGATTAAGTTCCGATGCAAGCCGCTCGTTTTGCTCGATTAGGAACATGATGCCCATTACTACAAAAAACGCAACGATCATTGCGACCATGATCAGGTATATGGAACTACGCCATTCGCGCCAGACGAACTGCCATTGGTAGCGGCGGTGGTGGGGTAAGTTTGTTTTCATTTTATCGGGTTGTTGAATTATAGTTTGGACGCGATAATCGCTTTGGCTACGTCGAATGCCGCTTGAAACTCTGTGCTTCCACCAGCAGTTCGCATTGCGTCTATCGCAGCGCGCAATTTTTCGTTCTCATAATGCATCCTCGTTACGGCGACGTAAGCCGATCTGGCGGCCTCTTCGCTGCTTTGGTAGCTTATCCGCCACGATTCATATGTCATCCTTAGCTCCTTGTTTCGTTATGCGTCAGTTGTGGGGTTAGAGTTAGATCGCTCGCGTATTGAGTTCGCTACGGTACGCATAACGATTTCTGCTCTACCACCGCAGAATCCAGCCGCTGCACCAGAAATAATCTTAGCGCAAACCTCGCGTTCAATCATTTCTGCTTCACAAATCAACTCCGCTATTCGTGCTATTTCTCGCTCAGAGTATGTGCATCCCATGACATCCGTTATTTTCTTCGTTTCCATTTATCCTCTTCCCCTTAAAGTTGCACCATAGAAGTTTTCACTTCACTTTTTACCAAATTACGCGAATACCTAGTGCGGAGTATTCGTATAGACTATTTTTGCCTTGCATTGCTGTTGGTTGATCTCCAACAATTACTGAAACTTCTCATCTCACAATGTTTAGGCATTCCGTATATAGTCTCTACACCTTCCAATTAGGCTCTGTCTGGTTACAGTTCAACCTAAAGGGCTTGGCTCGGCGTTGGCATCCTAGTCTTGCGTCAGCTATTCCTAGCTGCGTGTTCCACGGTTAAGCGTTCGCCGAATTTACGGAAATTCACTAGTGTCTTTCGATTGCGTTGTTACGTCAGTCTAGAGGATTTGCCATTAAGATTCTGACTACCAACTCATTTTTTCACTAGTGGGCTTTTACATCTCAAATCCCCATCAGTTCACGCGCAGCATTTATCCCGTCGCCACGCTGCTCGTGGGTCATAGTGTCTCGCAATATCTTCCGCGCTTCGTATGCGGCTCTCTCGGGCGGATATTGGCACGGTGTTCCTGGTTCATTGTTTACGTGCCACAGATAGCCATAGGCAACCGCTATTTTTTTGCGCAGTTCCAGATTTTCTTTCTCAACTTGGCGCATTGTTTGTCTCGCATCGTGCATTGCAATCACTGTCTTTCCTGTTCGTTGTGGTTCCATGTTTATGTCTCCGTAGTTGTGGGGTCGAACCACTCATTCAAGTGGGACGCGCCCCTTAATTCAGCGTTGGAGCTGTCCTTGTGGTCAGTAGTTCATCGCTTCGCGGATGTCTCTAATCTTCATTGCCATCAACGGGCCGAGTGTCTTCTTGCTTTCCTCCAGCCGCTCAATTTCCTTTCGCAGCATCGCAATCTTGGTGTCGATGTTCTCTTTCACCGTGGGGTTGCGGTCGAGTTGCCCGCAAAGCATCTCCTGCGCGCACGCATCTTTTGCTATCATCTCGTTTCTGTACATTTTCATTTCTCCTTTAAAATCCCCCAAAACAACATCAGTGCAAGCAATATGGCAAACCCACCGCTGAATGCCAGACCGCCCATCCACATCATGTACGCCGGATCACTCATTTTGCATTTCCTAACTTCGGTAACGAATAAATCACTAGACCGTTCTCCAGCAGAATTGGGCATTCGATAGTCTGTGACCACATATCCCCCTCTGTTATATACCATTCAATGAGTTTTGTTTTGCCAGAATAAATATCTACTTTCATCAAGCCTGTTTTCTTGTCTTTTTTTGATCGGATTTCAATTTTGCTCGTTAACTTACTCATTTTGATTGCTCCCAGTAAAGCATTGCCAAGTAAAAATAAACCATTAGGGCAAAAAATACTCCTGCTGCTATACCGCCAAGGACGGCAACCCAACTAGGCTCATTTTGCCCCTCATGTATCGGAGACCATCTGCCGGTCGGGTCGGTGCGCTCGAATCGTTTTGGTGCGTGGGATTCGCCCCATGGGTCGTAGTTAATCATTATCCATTTCCTTTTCTGCACGCATCATCGCGTAGTCCTCCCAATACAACTCAGCATTTTTAGCAATTGCGATAACTGCCAAATGGTTTGCCATGTCATTCATAAATCCATCTTTTGCTGCAACAGCAAATGCTGCGGCGATAAATTTAAGGTTCGCATGATTCATCTCAGCAAGTGCTTCGCCAAGATTGTCAGGCTGGAACGGGTAATAATCCTCGCCGTCCTGCATATACGATTTAGCAAGCTCTTTCACTCGTTCTGCGCGAATTTCTGCGCGCTCTTCATTTGCCAAATGAGTATTTAGATACGATTCGTTTGCGTTCATTTTGTTTACCTTTCGTTTAAGATGGTGCATTGTAGTTTATCCACATACTAATGTCAAGCTATTTAGCATAATGAATACACTTTACAGGAATTGCATCTATCCCATTTTGTTTGTCGCCTTTTCCATGCACCACATCAGATGTTATTCCGAATGTCAATTTACGCTTGGTGCAAGTTAGAACTGTGAATATTGCCGGACTTTGCAGAATTATCCAATGGCGATTGATACATGTTGTACATATCATTCAAGCCATCGCGACAATTGGTAAACAATGAAATAGAACAGGAATATCGCAACGAAAAATGCCACGCCAAACCACAATGGCATAGTCACCCACCACCATGACCAGTCAATATATCCCATCAATTTCAGGCATATAAATACGATGCCGAGTAAGCCGAAAAATCCTATGTTCATTTCACACTCTTTCTGGTTTTATAGGTGCAAATATCTCGGGCAGAACTAATCCCGCAACCATACTTCGCTGCAAGTTTCTCGTAGCCAAACACATAAGGTTTGTAATCCTTACGCATTTGCCTCACGGTATCGTCAGAAAGTTTACTACGATGGTGCATTTTCAGGTTCCTTTATGGCACATCCAGCATGAAGCATCATTGAATTTTCATGCTCGAAGAATAGTGTTGAGAATCGCAATGCACCAAATACTTCCATTAAATTGCAATCGCTTTCATCAATAACTTTGATAATTTGATCGCTTAATTCCATTACTTTACTCATTGCGGAACCTCCAATTTAGCTTTCTGCTCGTCGTATATAGCTTTGATAGTATCAGCCATTCCATCATCCTTATCAGCCTTTGCGCGCTTCCATGCCACCGAGAATGCGGCTTTCAATTCAGCCTCAGTAGTCGCCGCGCACATCTTATCGCTGGCAGCATCGTAGTCGAATGGCTCGATTACTTCCGGTGCTGGCGGCGGTGCTGATTTTGCGCCTGATGCCCACGAAAGCAATAATTTACCAGCTTCTTCGTCAAGCGGTTTGTCAAGCCGGACTGCGCCTTTATGCTGCTCCTGCAATTTGACTGGTTGTGGGTATCCGGGCTTATCAGGTGTCAACAAGAAACTCATCGTCAATTCAAACGGGAAGTTCTTTTCGCAAATCGGTTGCCATCCCTTTTGGACAATGACCGTTTTACCTTTTTCATCTTTCTCTATTGCAGACTTTTCTTCGGCACGGAAGCACAGAATCAAATGCGCCTTCACTTGCAGCAACCGTTGAATCATCGCTTTGTGTGCCATCTTAGGCTTAATCCATGCAGCCATCTTGCAGGCTTCCCGCTTGCGGTAATCATCCCCTGCCATACGGTCTAGCTCAGTCTCTTGCCAATCAAGCACTCCGCCCTCACCAGCCCAAGAGTGTGAGCAGGAATCAACTACAATGACCGGATAACCAGCGTTATCAGCGGCCTTGATAGCCTCAGAATATGCCTCAGGACGGAATGGTGCATGAAGCTCACCGTGGTCGAATTTGAACATATCAGCATAGTGCAATGCGCGGCGACTTTCTGTATCAATCACAGCAAATGGCTTTCCACCAGACAAGCCGGATGCAAGTCTCATGGCAGAATAAGTCTTTCCTGACCCTGAAGCACCAAACATGCCGATAATTAGACCTACGTTTTCCCTGATCGCGGGACGGAATGAAATAGTCATTGTGGTTCCTCCATTAAAATGTTTTCCAATTTAGCCAACTCATAAGCCGGTGCTTCCAACCAAGCAATCCGTTTCCCATAAGCTGGCCATATTCCAGTTTTCATACACTCGCACCATTGCTTGATAACATGGTCGAGTTTGCGATTCCCAGATTCGATAAGCGATGGTGACGCACCCATCAGCGAACAAGCGTAAGGTGCTTCTGTTTCCTGTGCCAACCAGACGAACTTCGGAGTTTCGCCAGTAACCGCTTGCACCAATCGCTGATACATTGCGACCTGAATATCGTATCCATATTGAAATACCGAACCGCGCAAGAATGATTCAGGATTAGCCGACTTACCAACAGTCTTGTAATCCAGAATGATTTTATTATCGTTTGTCAGCCAATCAAGCCGTCCACGAAGCCAAATGTCGCCATCCTGTACGATTATTGATTGCTCCGGTTTGCCGTCCTGAAAAATGCCATCCAATTCAGAATCCTTGACAGCATCAATAGCAGCATCAGCCATCGCGTAAATATCGGCAGCTTGACGTGCAAGGACGGGGATTTTACCAGCATCACGCGCCGCATCACGTTCTTCTTTCGCCGCTTTGGTACGCCAATCATCGGCATGGATAATCGCCAACTTGGAACGGTCTTGCTCAAGTACGATAGCGTGTGCAGCACTACCCAAGTCGAATGTCGCAGATTCAAACGGCTGATGGTCTGGATTCAACTTCGGATGAGCGTACCACCCATGAAGCGGCGAGCGATGCCAGATAATGCCAGCGATACTTGCCGACAAAGCAGGCTGTGGGCATGGGTCAGCGTGGTAGGCTTCTTCGGATAATTGATAGATACCGGATTTCATTTTTTATTTACCTATTAACGGACAGTTAATGCAGCCAATAATGGAACTTTGACTGGTTCATAAAAGTTACGCCTTGATTTATTATTCAATTCCTTGCATATCTCTTTCGCCTCTCGCATATTCCCTTCAAATACACAATGTGGTCTGATATAACTCATTGCAATCGGACTATTTGTTTCTTTCATAATAACAATCATTTTCAACCTTTCAAAGTGTAATCGGATTACAACGTGAGGAATTATAGTTTATCGCAGGTTGATTGTCAAGCTGATTTGCTTGTAATCGGATTACACTTTCAAATATCATCATTTTGAACCAAATCAGTTCGTGCCACATTTACCATCGCTTTGTAAATATCTTTACACACTGTCCAAGGTATCATTTCATTGTGAGGTTCCATCTGCATTCCATCTTCTGATGGCTTCCAGACAACAATTCCAAACTCTCCCATTACGGCAGCTTTCATTTCATTAGTTATCTGTACTTCGCCAATATCATTTATTGGTACTCTGCACCAGTTTTTCATTATTTACCTCACAATCATCATTGATTACAGTTCGCATTCTAAGCCAATCCACATACTTCGTCAAGCCCTATTGCTTAATTCTGCGAAGTCTGTATAATGTGAAGCATCAATAAAGGAGGTAGCATGAAAGATGGTATGAAGTGGCAAAAAGTATTACAAGACCTGCTGACAGTATATTCGCAGGAAACAATCGGTAAGGAACTAGGCTTGCATCAGGCGACGATTAGCAAAATGGCACTTGGTCAGTTGAAGTCTATTCGGTTTGAAGAGGGATTGAAGCTACTTGAGATGCACAAAAAATGGTTGGCGGGGAAGAAATAAAAGAATTGATGGGTTGAGTTATCGCATCCCTTAACTGGTGACCGAATAATTCGGGTGTACGGCAGACTAATCATTGGCGGACAAGAGTGTATCGCCTTTATGCCGGAAGAAATACAGGTGTAACAGTTGCGGTATGACAGCCGGAAAGACGGCACTAATTTAAGTTTATGCCATGCTTTGCGAAACGTAGAATAGCAAAGCAAGCCGCAACGTATTTGCGGTTAATCCGATAAGTGACCGATAAATTCCTGTGGTCAGCCTCATATTGCTAATGACAGTATGATGGTGCGGATAGACGGTGGCACAGTTTTGCTGGTGTAGTTCAGTTGGTAGATCGGGAAATCATGTGTAAAACCGAGACGGTAGGAAATGCCCGTAACGTACATGACTAGCGCGCTGGTTCGAGTCCAGCCACCAGCAATCAGTTTGCTATTGCCAATGGGTAAATGTGCGTCTAGGACTGCCAGCACAATAGCAAAAATGTCGATTGAGCTTACGACATAAAAGGCGGCGAGTCTTAAATGAAGAAGTTTCCCTGAAATGGAGCGGTAGCAAGGAAATGGCTACGCTGGATTTCGTAACCAGCAAGAATTCAAGGTAATTTATCGAACGCAGCAATAACTTTTTAATTAAGGTTATTTTGATAACAATAGCGATAGTATGTTGTGCGATAAGATGCTATCAAATTACTTTGTTTATTCTCACGCTGCACCATTCCATCGGTGTGAGTCTTACGTTAGGAATGGTGCTGCTACGTTGCTTGGGGACGTATGCAAAAGATAATGTTTGCTGGGGTTCCGGCGGATATAGCCCAAGCCTTTTTTATCACAGGTGAAAATAATGTCAAAAGAACTTCCTATCCTTTTTTCCGCCGACATGGTGAACGCCATTCTCGCTGGAAATAAAACGCAAACTCGCAGGATTATTAAGCCGCAGCCTGACCATGATGCTATTATCACTGTTGGCGAAATTGGCACAAGTCGCGGTGCAGCCTATATCCGTTATCCGATGGAAGGCGGAATTACTACACGCTTACCATGTAAATACGGTTCAATCGGAGACAAACTATGGGTGCGAGAAACTTGGCGTATTGGAGCATGGAATGAGGATGAAGGAAGCATTGCAGTAGATTACATGGCTGACAATTATTCTAGGAGAGAATGGTTAGAAGTTCCATCTAACGATAAAGAAGCATTCAGCAAGTATTGGATACAAAGCACCGATGATGCTATTAAATCTGGGTTGCAAACTGATTCTGATGATAGATATTCATGGGATGCAGGGAAATCTCCATGTCGCATTCGCCCAAGTATTTTCATGCCACGCTGGGCATCACGCATCTTGCTCGAAATTACAGATATTCGCGTTGAACGGTTGAACGATATTAGCGAGAGTGATGCTAGAGCGGAAGGATGCAGATGCAATAAAGATACATGCGCTGAAACTGGATTCGCAACATTTCGTGAATCATACGAATCATTATGGGAGCGAATTAACGGAGAAGGTTCGTGGGCGCAAAATCAATTTGTGTGGGTAATTTCATTTAAAAGGATTTAACTATGTTGGAGCTTAAAAAGATTCAAAAAGGTCATCAAGCCCGTGCCGCAATCAACGAAGCAACAGTATCAGAATATGCTAAGCACATTGAGGACGGTGGAGAATTCCCGCCTATCATTGTGTATTTCGATAGTAAGGAATACTGGCTTGGCGACGGGTATCACCGCTTGCTGGCTAGTGAACGTATCGGATGCCTTGATATTCTCGAAGAAGTACACGTAGGAACGTCCAGAGATGCACTTAAACACGCGCTAGGGGCGAACGCGCATCACGGACTACCTCGCACCAATGCCGACAAGCGCAACGCCGTAGAAATCGCTCTAGATGATTCTGAATGGTCTAGATTATCTACCCGCGAAATCGCCAAGCTGTGCAACGTATCGCATAACTTTGTGGCGGAAATCCAGCGCGAACGTAATCCGGTCAAGAATACTGTAGTAAAAGAGTCAAGTGTAATCGGATTACAGCCAAGTGATATTCAAGACATCAATCGCAACGAGAATGTGCGACCGACTTCTATGGCGAAATCCACTGAATGCGCCAATTATGATGCTGATACCGAAACAGACTTCGGGAACATGCCAGCAACAGAACATCACGAACCTACCCGCGAAGAAGAACTCGAATCGCAGAATAAAGAACTAGCCGACCTACTGCACGATTACCAAAAAGCTCATACGCCTGACCTCGATGAGAAGCTATCAGAGATTCAGAAATTGCGTATCGAACTTGATACCGTGACGAAATCTAGGGATGCTTTGCAGACAGAGAATAACGAACTTAAGCGTCAGATAAAGATGATGCAGAAGAAGGTGAAATGATAATTGAAGAAGTGACAATAGGCGATTGCAGGCTTATTCTGGGAGACTGTAGGGAAGTTCTGCCATTGTTGCCGAAATGCGACCTGATTTTGACTGACCCGCCGTATGGGATTGGTGAGTGTGGTGGAGATAAGAAACGTCGTAGAGGTTATAACGCAATTGTAGTGCATGAAAAAATGGATTGGGATATAAATCGTCCTGAAAAAAATATATTTGATTTAATGCTTTCCATATCGAATGTTCAAATAATTTGGGGTGGGAATTATTTTGCCGATATGCTTCCAGCTTCAATGGGATGGTTATATTGGGATAAGAAAATGGGCGGAGATTTTTCTGATGGTGAATTAGCATGGACTTCACGTCATAAAGCAGTTCGTGATTTTTCTAAATCCCCGTTTGCTGGTTTAGCAGGTGGACATTGGAGGCAACATCCAACTCAGAAACCTGTGCCGCTGATGGAGTGGTGTCTTTCGTTGGTATCAGAATCACAAACAATTTATGACCCATTCATGGGAAGCGGTACAACTGGAATTGCTTGTGTACGAATTGGAAAAACTTTCACTGGAATTGAACGCGAACGCAAATACTTTGACATTGCCTACAAAAGAATCGAACAAGCATACGCACAAGGAAAATTATTCGCACCAGAGCAAGTTATTCCGAAGCAGAATACGCTGATATAAAGAGCGATTAGCATACGAAATAGCCGTATAATACTTTCGTCGGGACAGGGGTTCGAAACCTTGCCGTTGCCTATCCAACGTGCTTACCGACATCTTCAATAACTGATAGGAGTGTCTGTATGACTACCATTAAATTCTGCAAAAAGTGTAATGCTGATACTGAATGCTATGGCGATAGTAATTGCAAGATATGCGCTAAAGCTAGAGCTAAAGCATATAGAGAAGCAAATCCAGAAAAAGCGCGAGAAGCAGTTAGATTATGGGGAGAAAAAAATCCTGAGAAAAAAAATGAATCAACTAAAGCATGGGTAGAAGCAAATCCTGAGAGAAAAAAAGCTAATAATAAAGCATATTATAATAATAATATTGATAAACATATTGAATATGCAAATGAATGGAAAAAAGCAAATCCTGAAAAGGTAAGATTAAGCAAAAAAAAATGGGCTGATAAAAACCCTGAAAAAGATAAAGCTTGTAGAAAGGCATGGAAAATTGCCAATCCAGAGAAAAGTAAAATATACTTTAATAATCGGCGCGCTCGTAAATTAGCTGCTGGTGGTAATTTATCTATTGACATAGAATCAAAGTTATTCAATCTACAACGTGGTAAGTGCGCATGTTGTAAACTTCCATTAGGTGATGATTACCACCTTGACCATATCATGCCTCTTGCGCTTGGTGGAAGTAATACAGATGATAATATCCAATTATTGCGCGCAATATGTAATCTGCAAAAACATACATCTCATCCAGTAGATTTTATGCAGTCACGTGGATTCTTGCTATGAGTGCATTGCAGCTTCGTCAATATCAATCAGAGTCCATTGAGCACCTTCGCAATGGCTTCATACAAAAACATAAACGGCAAATACTGGCCGCCAGCACAGGTAGCGGTAAGTCTCTGATTGCATTGCATTTAATTCAGCAAGTTGTAGATAAAGGAAAGCGCGTACTGTTCGTGTGCGACCGGAGAGTATTGATCGAGCAGTTTTCAAAGCATCTTGACGCACACAAAATAGATCATTCGGTGGTTATGGCCGGGCACTGGCGGTATCGGCCTCATGCACAAGTACACGTTGCATCGGTTCAAACTTTGGAGCGCATGGATTCATGGCCTGTTGTTGATTTAATCATCGTGGATGAGGTGCATTCTATGATGAGAAAATCATTAAAAACAATGATGACAAATAGGCCAGACTTGAATGTCATCGGGCTGACAGCTACGCCTTATGGCGCGGAGCTTGTTAATTACTTCACTAGCGTAACAAATGTAATTACGATGGAAGAGTTAGTTGACGATGGATTCCTAGTCCCATTTCGTGTCTTCGGCGCAACAGAGATTGACACCAAAGGCGTGAAAGTATCAATGGGTGAATGGCAGAAAGATGAACTTGAAAAACGCGGATTGAAAGTTGTTGGCGATGTGGTTGCTGATTACATCAAAATTTATACCGAAGTTTGGGGTACACCTAAACCGAGTATAGTATTTAGCTCTGGTATTAGCCACGGCACGGAGTTGGTACGGAAGTTTGCGGAACATGGACTGAATTTTGTGCAGCTTTCATATAAGGATACAGACGAATATAAATATGAAGTTTTACAAGAATTCGCTAAACCAGATACAGATATTCTTGGATTGGTGAGTTCTGAAATTTTAGTTAAAGGATTTGATTCGCCAAAAGTAGAACACGTTATATTGGCTAGACCTATTCGTAAATCATTCTCTATGTTCGTACAGATGATAGGCCGTGGTGCGCGACCATACCCAGATAAGAAGTTCGCAATTATTCAGGATAACGCCGGTAACTGGTTACGCTTCAAAGATGATTGGGATGAGCTATACCATAACGGCGTTAAAACACTTGAATCTGATGCTGACAAAAAGACTCGCAAAGAGCCAACGGAAAAGGAAAAGACTGCGAGTAAATGCCCTAGATGCAAACAAATATGGCCGACGCTCAAAACTGATATATGCCCGACATGCGGGTTCAAGCGTGAGCGTAAATCGACGGTAGAGGCTGTTGCTGGCGAGATGGTTGAGCTAACTGGAGCGAGTAAAGAGAAATTTACGAAGGAAGTTAAGCAAGCGTGGTATTCGCAACTATTGGGATATGCGAAGGCGAAGGGGTATAAAGATGGTTATGCCTACTACTCGTTTCATAGCAAGTTCGGCATATTCCCGCATCACAGCTTGGAGAAGATACCCGCACCGATGACACCAGAAGTCCGCAATTTCATCACGCACTTGGCGATAAAGAAATCAAAGCAAAACCGCTAACACTCAGGAGTCAAAATGGAAAAATGTATTCGTGATGGAAAAGTTGGAATACTGTTCGCTGATTATGGAGCAAGTAGCGGTTGGTACACTACGCATGAAAAAGAAGAACTGATATTCGACCCGATTGTAATTGAAATGGTTGAATCAAAAGCTATTGCTGAATTGATTAAAAAATACTGTAGGAATACATACGGAACTGGCAGTTATGATGATGCTGCACATTTGGAAATAAAATGGATTGACGTTGACGCAAAATTTTTAATTGAACGAGAAATTGATGGATGGAGCGCATTTGAATCAGTAACGGTATGCGATGAAGTTGAATGGATGACAGCATAAATCGCTAACACTTTTCCTGCGACTATGCTATAATGCTTGACATTAAATAATCAACTAAGGTGAGAATATGAAAGCATATAAAGGTTTCAATAGCGATATGACGTGCCGTGGGTTTCAATTTGAGATTGGGAAAACTTATACGCATGATGGCGAGATTAAATTGTGCGAATCTGGATTTCATTCTTGCGAGGCTCCGCTTGACGTATTTAACTTCTACCCACCTACTGCATTATTTGCAGAAGTAGAGTTGGATGGTGTTAGTGAAGAAACGCATAACCAAGATACAAAGCGTGTTTCAAAATCTTTAACTGTAAAAGCGGCTATTGATATTGCTGGATTGGTGAAAGCCCAAATTGAATGGTGCAGTAAAAAATCTGATGTCACTATAGCAAAAGGTAATTCCTCGACAGCAGCAAGTAGCGGTGATTACTCGAAAGCAGCAAGCAGCGGTGATTACTCGACAGCAGCAAGTAGCGGTGATTCCTCGAAAGCAGCAAGCAGCGGTGATTACTCGAAAGCAGCAAGCAGCGGTGATTACTCGAAAGCAGCAAGCAGCGGTGATTACTCGACAGCAGAATCTAATGGAAAACAAACTATTGCAATGGTAGCTGGACTTAATGGAAAAGCTCGTGCTGGTATCAATGGTGCATTTGCATTGCCTTGGCTTTATGGAAAACAAGTCCGTATCGCTGTTGGGGTCATTGGTGAAAACGCGAAGGCTGATGTATGGTATTGCGTGAAAAATGGCATACTGGAGGAATGTTAGGAGCGACATTGGCGATGTATGTTCATAGAAAAGTGAGGACGAAATGAGCTTTGCAGAATGGAAGAAGAAAACGAAGTTGTTTGATGGAACAACAATTATTGCATCGTCTGGTGATAGTTTGTTATTCCATGACCATGTTAATGGTATAGCACAAGCCGCCTACAAAGCTGGCGAGCGTCAAGGTAGGAAGGATGAGCGCGAATTTAATAATGAGTTGGCTAAACGGGCGATTGAATTACGCGCATTATTGGATGCGAAACTATAATGACCACCATCGACAAGTCAAAATTAAAGCGCATAATCACTCAATGCGGATCGCAAGATGAGATGGAAATGGTGCGCGCTGTTTGGAATGCGGCTCAGGCGGAAGAACGCGAGGAATGTCGCATTATCTTAAATAAAGAATACGAATCTAGTAAGACTAGAGAATCGTTCGCATGGGATCATGGATACAGAATGGCTAGTTCGGATTGTATTTCATGGCTTGAAATGAGTAATTCTAAATTACTGCTAATGGCGGGTGAGATGTCTGCACAGGAATTGCGTACTGTTCGCGCCGTGCTGAATGCGATGGCGAATAAAATCAGACAGAAATAAGGAATATGAAATGGAAGCAAGCATCCCAGATTTGATTAAACTTTCAGCGTATGTTGGTGCTGAACTTGGCGCTATGGAAGAAAAGGAATATGCCATTGTATTCACGCCAGAACAATTACAGCAACTTGTAGGTGAGCTAGTTGAAGTTGACTGCCGAGTATGTACACACTATTGCGAAACAAACGGATGCGGAAACAATGATTGCAACAAAGGAGATCAATTCAAGAAAGATTACACAATGAGATTATGGGAGTTTATTAAATGAACCAATGCAGTAGTTGTGGTGGTGATTGCAAAAGTCATTGTGAACGTTCTAATGTTACTGAAGTAAATTTCAGACTAAATAATGGCGCATCTAACGATATGGTTGTAGCATTGAAAGACTGCGTATATTCATTTTCTGGTAGAGTTTCCGTATCAGAAGCACTTGGCGTTATTGAGATAGTTAAGCATGATTTACAACGAGAATTATTAACATCTATTCAGGACTAACCCATGCAGACTTTCCAAGAATTTGCCGCTTCAAATGGCGTTTTAATTGACAGTGTTATTCATGGGAAGATTGTTCGTTGTCCAACGGTATCTAAGCCATCTAAGAAAAATGGGGCTTACTATTGCGGTGACGGATTCTATTGGGTGCAAGACTGGACGCAACATAGCGAACCTGTATTTCTGTTCGATAAAAAAGAACGGACTGATTCTGAAAAGTTAGAGTTTGAACATAAGATAACAAAGAGCCGCGAAGAGTACGCAAGGAATAGGGCTAAAACGCAGCAGGAAGCCGCTAGTAAGGCTCGGTGGATACTTGGGCAGTGTGAGCTTACCGAACACAAATATATCCAGCGTAAGGGCTTCAAAGAGCATCCTGTAAATGTCTGGCAGAAAGATGACCAGCAATTATTGATAGTGCCGATGTATCACAAAAATGCTATTTGTGGATGTCAGATTATCAGTGAGGATGGAGAAAAGAAATTCTTGTCAGGACAACGAACATCTGGAGCGCATTTCAAGATTGGCGATGGTAAGTTAAATATATGGTGTGAAGGTTTTGCAACAGGTATGGCAATTAAAAAAGCAATTGATACGGTAAAAATTAACTGTGCTGTAAATGTATGCTTTTCAGCAGGGAATATGAAAAAGATGGCTAATAATGGAATAGTTGTTGCCGACAATGATATTAGCTTATGTGGAGAAAATATAGCCAAAGAGATTGGACTTCCATATTTTATTCCTAAACAACAAGGATGGGACTTTTGTGATTTATTGCAATCAAATGGATTATTAAGAACATCACAAGAGTTGCGAAAGTTCTTAATGAGTGTAAAATGATTGTTGTCAGGACAGGGCTGCGCAGCCTTTCCTCCGCCTAACCGGAAGTGATTACTGACAACCTTCAATTGCTGTTAGGAGTATCAAATGAAAATCTGCAAAAAATGCGGCTCTACTGAATTCTATGATAATGGAGAATGCAAACCTTGCAGAAAAATTATTGCTGACAGATATAGAAATAATAATAGAGAAAAATGTATAGCTGCCACACTTAAATGCCATAGAGAAAATCCAGAAAAAACAAAATCAGATGGAATTAAATATCGTTTAGAAAACCCAGAAAAAAGAAAAGAAACATGTAGAAATTGGTATGAAAAAAATCCAGAAAAAGCAAAAGAATCACGCGATAATTATAGAGCCAAACCAGAGTATCGCGCAGTAAATACAAATAATTCAATGAAGCGCAGATTAAGGCTTGAAAGCGGCAAGTTGTCAAAAAACATAGTTACTAAATTGATGAAATTGCAGAATGGTAAGTGTCCATGTTGTAAGTTGCCATTGGGCGATGATTATCATTTAGATCATATTATCCCGTTATCAAAAGGTGGTTCAAATACTGATGATAATGTGCAATTATTGCTTTCAAAATGTAATCTTGAAAAACATGCAAAAGACCCAATAGATTTTATGCAAGAACGTGGATTCTTGTTATAAACGATGCCTACCTCGCACAAGGAAAGCTGAAAACTGGTATGCAGATTAAGAAATTTTTGATGGGGAAATGAAAATGGATGTGTCCGATACCGCGACTCTGCATGAAGAACTAAGCCTATCAATAGCACTACAGCAGCGCAGACCGCAACTCGCAGCTATCGGATACTGCCATAACTGCAACGAGCCATGCCACGGATGCTATTGTTGCGCTGAATGTCGGGATGATTACGAAAAGCGGGAAAAGTTTAACAGGTAACATATATGCAAAATCGCTTGACACTCGGCATGGAATAATAGATAATGAACACCTAGAAATTGAAAGGAGAAACAAAAGCCCGCTAGTGAAAAATGAGTTGGTAGTCTTCGGGAAGCGAATCTGTGTAAGGAGGCATAACAACTCAATCGAAAGACGCTAGTGAATTTCCGTAAATTAGGCGAACGCTCCCTCTAGTACTCCTTACAGTAAAGGAATTAGAATGCCAACGCCGAGCCAAGCCCTTTAGAACTAAGTGAAAGGCTTAGTATCGTCCTAGTGGCGATGAATTACTGGCCTTTGTGTCGGGCAAACTAAAGGGAAGGTGTAAAGACTAGATACGGAATGCCTAAGTTTTGCAAGAAATGAGGATGCGTAAACATGCGGCTGCATTCCCGCGTAACTCTTGTAAAGTAGACTTATCTACTAGGCAAAAATAGTCTATACGAATACTCCACACTAGGTATTCGCGTAATTTGGTAAAAAGTGGTATGAAAATACCTATGGTGTAATTAAAGGAGAGATTAAATGAAATCAACCAAGTCCAATGTGATGAGCAATATAACAGCCAAGAAAATGATGAGAGTTGGGAACCGTATTCGTCGTGAGGTAAGTAAACAAACAGGAATATTCTCAAATCTTACAGCTAAAAGATTTGCTAGTTGGTGGATGCAATGAACCCTGAAAAATTTAACGATTATTGGCGCGAACACTTTGAAGAACGCTCGGCAATTATGGAATACGACGATGGAATGACGCGCCACGATGCTGAACAAGCGGCGTGGGATGAGGTTAGTTTAATGATATTGAATGAAGAAAAATGAGCGAAGTTATGGTAACGCCAATAGCAGTATCAATCCATCGCAAATTGGACAACAATCCATTATTCGGAGAAGGCGTGATACACATTAAAATTGACGATGAAGGTGGCGGCGGATTTATCGTGCTTGAACAAGATGACCAAAAAATATCAATCAATTTAGATGAGATTGATATTATCTGCAATGAAGCGAAAAAGTTACTCGCTAATTATGATAAGGTAAACGTATGAGCGATTTGACGATGTGCGCGAACCAAGAATGCAAGATGCGCGAAACTTGCTACCGTACCAATGCGAAAATAGGTATGCGTCAATCATGGTGCGACTTTAAGCCTGAATCCGATACGCAGTGTGAGCATAGAATTCAGTTTGATAAACAAACTAAACAAAATGGAAAGTAATATGCAATCACAATGGGATAAGCATATCAGTGAAATTGACCCGTCAAATGGTGATTGCTCATTGATAGATGATGATGTAATCATTTGGGCTGATAACAGAATGAATGAGTTGCAAGCATTGCTCGAAATGTCAGCTCCTCATGTATTCGCAAGTGCGCAAGCTAATCATTTAACAGATGGATTCTATCCAAAACGTCATCCGATTGACGAGCTTGTTGATCGGATTAAAGCGGTGATTCCTGATGCGTAAATGTGGTGCGAAAATTAAACACAAGTTGGTATTGAATCCACTTGGTATGAAAGATTCAGTAAGAATGGAAATGCCAACACATGCAGCATTGCTTGCGATTGATAATAATGTCGCAACAGAATCACATTTGGCTGTTCTTTATGCGTTAGCTGATATGGCTGCTAGAATGAGCGATAAGCCGCACATTAAAGCGCATTCAGCAAGCGTAATCAGGATGGTCAATCATATTTACAATGCTGATATGCAATGCGGAAATATGACAAAAGAATCTATGAGAATAAGCGCAAACTTGCTGATTAATTGGATTAGCAAACAGCCAAATCACTTGATTTCAACTATCGCTAGAAAAGCTGTTTACGATATTTCTGCTAGGATGATATGAAAAAAGTTGAATTTACAGTGGTCGGCAATCCATGCGCGAAAAGGAAATATACAAAGAAACCTTTAGATGAAAAATTATGCTCAACAAAAAACAGATTCTTTGAAAATATTGTTATTCATGAAGGATGTTGGAATTTCTCTTGTGCATTAGATAAGAAAGGATATGCTAGATTCAGAAATGAAAACGGAATAAAAGTATTCGTACATAGATATTCTTATGAATTGTTTATTGGAATAATTCCAGATGGATTAGTTATAGATCACCTTTGCAGAAATAGGAATTGCTGCAATCCTGAACATTTGGAGGCTGTAACAAATGCAGAAAACATAAGAAGAGGAACACAAGGACAATACCAAAAGATGAAAACATCATGTCCAATGGGGCATGAATATACAACATTAAATACTTATATCAATAATGGAAAAAGAAGCTGTAAAGAGTGTACAAAAATAAAAAGTAAGGAATATGAAAAGACTAGAAAAAGACGAAAAAATGAAAAAAATTGAGTTTGTAGTGCAAGGAGTTCCTATTGCAAAATCTAGACCTAAGTTCGCTGTTCGTGGTGGATTCGCAAGAGCTTACACTCCGAAGAAAACAGCCGATAACGCTAAGATTATTTCTGGTGAGGCAATGGTAGCAATGGTAGGACGTAAGCCGCTGGAAGGTGCGTTAAAATGCGTCTTATCGTTTTATATGCCGATACCGAAGTCCACCAGCAAGAAGGATGTTGCGAAGATGTTGTCTGGCGAGATTAAACACGTTCGTAAGATAGATTTGGATAATGCGGAGAAGCAAGTTTTGGATGCGATGAACGAAATTGTGTATCTTGATGATGCTCAAATTGTATCGTTATCAGCTACAAAGTGTTACAGCGATAATCCGCGAACTGAAATTATTATTGAGGAAGTGTAATGGCAATGACATGGTGCTTACAATGCAACAAGCCAGTCAGCGAGGATAAGATTGTTTTCTTTACTTTGCCAACTGGAAAGAAGCGAAGGATGTGCGAAACTTGCAGAGAAAACGCTATTGAGCGCAGGAAAGTCCGTAAGATTAAAGATAGTTTCAACAATAAAGGAGTGTGAAAATGGCAACGAAAAAAATATATGATTTGGCAGTAGCAACACGTCGTTACTCTGACCGAGATGGTAAAGAGAAATCATCTTACGAAAATGTCGGCTCAGTTCTCGAAATGGACGATGGCGGAAGGATGATATTGCTCAAACGGTCATTTAATCCTGCTGGCGTACCATTCAAAGATGGTAGCGACCAAGTAATTATCAGTATGTTCGTCCCAAAAGACAAGGAACAATCTCCGGCGCAGGAACAGCATAGTACGGCGAAGGCTGATGGGTATCAAAAGTCAGCTTCGTTTGACGATGAACAAATCCCTTTTTGATGTGCAAAAAAATCCCCCAACTAATCGGGGGATAAAAGTGGCGTTGCGCCGTTTGAAATTTAATTGTAAATGAAAGGATGTTGAAAATGAACTGTAAAATTGGAATTTCAATTTTATTTTTATCTTTGCTATCTGGCTGCGCGACTAATGGCGGTGGTGCAGGCGGAATTCTTGTTGACACGAAGGGTAAAGATTCCGCACAATACACTGCTGATGATTATGAATGTCAGCACTACGCAGAATCGCAATCTGTAGCAAGTAATGCCGCTGCTGGTGCTGGTGCTGGTGCGTTATTCGGGCTGCTAATTGGCGCGGTGATAGATAGGCAGAATATGTATCAATATGCCCGTGCTGGTGCTGTAGGTGGCGTTGCTGGTGGTGTTGTTGGCGGAGTTAAAAACAAGGATGAGATTTTCCGAAACTGTATGCGCGGAAGAGGCTATACTGTACTTAACTGATTAAACAGCAGGAGGCTGATACCTTTCTCATCGTGCTTGACCACACGATTTATAGGCATGGATCGAAGTTGTGCGATAACCTGCAAAATCATTAGGCGCATAATAAGCAATACGCTAATCAGCCGATAAAAATTTCTAGCGTTTAATCCATGCAACGGCTATTTCAATGGAGAAAAATATGGGATACTTCCCTAACGGAACATCTGGACGCGCATACCAAGAACGGTATTGCGAAAATTGCGTACATGATGTGAATCAGGATTGTGCGGTATGGCTTGCGCATATTGTAACCAAATATTGCGATAAAAATGGCGAAACATCAGAGGCCGGAAAAGTGCTTGATATGCTAATACCTGAAACAGATGACGGTATTGGACTCAAGCAATGCAAAATGTTTATCAGACTGTAATCCGATTACACTTGAACGATTTAGTCAGGTATTTATGTTTGAAGAACTAGCTGAAACAATAAATAAAGAATGGATTAGGCTTTATGGTGGAGAGCCTGTTTCAGATATTTCTGCATTAAAAAACAGGGTGTCTTTAATCGCAATCGACAGGGATTGCTGGGTTTTTAATGCAAAAGTAAATCAAAAAGAGTATCTACGCCTTGATGCGATAATTCGTGAGAAAGTATGCACCTAAAACCGTCAGACCAACATGAAGTTTTCAAAGGATGTGTTTACGTCCGAGATTCGCACAAAATCCTTGTTCAAGGCGGAACTATGCTGGCTCAAGGTCAATTTGATGCTTCGTTCGGCGGGTATATATTCGACCTGAATAAAGACGGCACAAAAACAACTGATTCCGCTTGGAACTGTTTTACAAAGTCGCAGGCTATCAAATTCCCTCGCGCTGATTCTTTATGCTTCCGTCCTGAATGTGAGCCGTGTAGCGTCATAGACGAGAACGGTATTCTATTGGCTAACTCATGGTGGCCTATAACGACTAAGCGCGCTAAAGGCGACCCTAAGCCGTTTATCGAGCATATTGAGAAGATGCTTCCAGATCAGACTGACCGCGATATTCTGATTCATTGGATGGCTGCACTGGTTCAGAATCAAGGAAAGAAGTTTCAATGGTCTCCTGTTTTGCAGGGCATCGAGGGTAACGGGAAGTCCATGTTAATCGCATGTTTAGTCCAGTGCATCGGGCAAAAATACGTCCATACTCCCAATGTTTCAGACTTCGCCAAGAGCGGTGGTAAGTTCAGCGGGTGGATTCAGAACCGGCTTTTAATCGGCATGGAGGAAGTTTATCTGGGTGGCGATAGAAGTGTTTTGGATGTTTTGAAACCCATGATTACGAACACCATCATCGAATCCCAGAAAAAGGGAATTGACCAGATTACCGTAGAAAATCGCGCAAATTTCATGTTTTGCACCAACTATAAAGATGCTATCGGAAAGACTGCGACTGATAGACGATATGCGATTTTCTACACGGCGCAACAATACATGGGCGACCTTCAACGGGACGGCATGACCGGCAACTACTTTCCGCGCCTTTGGGACTGGCTGCGCGATGGTGGCTATGCGATTGTGAATGATTATCTGCATACTTATCCGCTGATAGACGCGCTTAATCCGGCGAAGGATTGCGTCCGCGCACCGATTACAAGTTCAACTAGGGAAGCCATTTTCACTTGTCGCACTGAAGAAGAGCAAGCGATTATGGACGCTATCGAGGAAGGCCAATGGGGATTCCGTGGTGGATGGCTTTCTAACCGCGCAATCGAACGCTGGATGAAGGCTAACAAAATCAGGCAAAATTACCGCAAGCGGCTTGACCTGATACAGAGCATTGGATATGTAGAGCATCCTTTTTTGTATAACAATAATGGCAGAGTTCATGTTCGCTTCGAGGAAGGTTATCTAGGGTTTGGCAATCCAAAATTATATCTACGCCGTGGTCATCCAGCGTTGCAGCTCAAAGATAATGCCGATATAACGCAGCACTATCTACGGGCGCAAGGAGATCACAAATACAATGACCGGATACTGCAAAAAATCAGGAGCGACGAAAAGGCGGCGTGATTAAAATACATGCTGCCACTCGAATATCGGACAAAACTCTTCGTCCCAATACGTTTTCGATGCTCCCATCATTCCGTATGCCATTCCAGTCCATAGCTTGCGCTTCTTATCCCAAGCCATAACGCAGTTATACATGCGCTTTTCATCACGCAGCCTTATGATAGTTCCGTCTTTAGGTGCTGTTGAAATTGGATTCCAGTTATTCATGCTTTCACCTTTCGTTATTTAGTGGCGCAATTCGCATGTTTTAGCATGGAGCGTATTCTTTACCGTTCCACGCTTGCAAGCTCTCACGTTCGGCATGTTTTGAGCTACGCAAAGCCTCGCGCATAGCATCCTCGTTATCTTTCGCGCCTATCATTATCCAGCCGAATGCACCCTTGCAACGGTAGCTAGTCAATCCAGAATCAGCTAATGGTTTGTCGGTTATGTTTCGCATGTTTTTACCTCCCGATTATTTGACTGCGAGATTTTCGTGTTTTGCCAACTCTTCGTTTAGTTCGTCCAGCCATTCACCGATATAATGCGCTTCCTTATCAGGCGGACAAAATGGCAATGCTTTCCGCATGGCATCACGCGCGCCGCGAAGAAGGTACAGAAGTTTCGTGTTTTCAGCGTCCAGCGATTCGTTTTCGCTGATTTTAATTTGCGCTTGTGCAAGATCGAAGTTTGCATTAGTCGCGCTACAACTTTGGCATTTTTCAGCTTCGATTGAATAAGCTGTCTTGCAGTTCCAGCATAGTGTAGTTTTCATGTTTTCATCTCATTAGTTAAATTGGCCGCACAGATTCCATGATTGCCAGATGCGCTATATCCGCGTAGATTCTATCGCTATCGGCTTTGGCTAGTTCCGGCGTGGCGAATAGGTTAGCAGGATGCACGATCCCGCTAGGGCGTGTTTTAGAGCTTGCCTTATGCCATGCTTCGGTATCCACTATCCGATTGCCGTGCGAAGTATAAATATGCAGGCAACGACCTTGCGGCATGTTTCCTCGTGCTGATAATTCGGCGGTATCCACCCAGATTGCGCCGTGTCGCGTGTATAGTTTGATTAAGTTTGGCATGTTTTCATTCCTCCAATTCGATTTCTTCGCAGTCCAGCCCGGCATCGCTGATCGTGAAAGTCTGCGTCCGGCCATGTATTGACTCGAATGCGCGAAGCTCAATTCCTGCATTATTGCCTTCCGAAAGGCTGAATTCTGCCTCTTCTGCCCAAGCTAGAAGATTGTCATGCGTGAAGTAATCTACGCCGCCATTCTTGCAAATAATATGATTCTCCGCCAAGAACGTGCGGATTTGCTCAATCCCGTTTTCGTTTACTGTTTTTAGAATGTACTTTTCCATTTTATTTCCCTCATTAGTTAGTTGGAATTCACCCAAACGCGCTAGGATGCGTTTTGAGCGTGTTTTAGTGCTATGGATAACCCGAAGGCTATCCGATAGGTTGCGAAGGCTCAAAAGGGCTTGTTTTCGCTTCCCTCATTCATTGCTGAAAGCATGGCCGATAGTTTGTTGGCTATATCAGCCGATTTTTCAATTTCCGGTAAAATAAGCATGGCTTCTAGCGCCGAGCATGTTTTCAGGCATTCGCGCAGGTCGGATACCAGCATCGCCGCGCCTTGTTGCGCTTTCTGCATGTTTTCGAGTGTGGCGTTCATTTTATCATCTCCTTTTTCAATCAATCCGATAATAATGCCAGCGGCCTGAAATAAATTTGCTGGTAACTTTACCGGATTGCATCCCGCCCATGTTTTCATAGTCTGATTTTGAAATTCTTGTCATTTTGACATCTCCTTCTTGCGGTTGTCGATCTTGCTCAAGCCATGTTTTGTACAGTGGCGTTTCAGTGCGAGGCTGATACCTGTCTGCGTCATTCCGAATTGAGCCATCGCCATTGCTTGTGTTGCTTGTGGCGTTTGCGAGGTCATCCACAAATACACTTGCTCGCCTTTTGGGATTTTCGTGTTTTCCATAATTACGTTCCCCCGGACAGGTTGGCGGCGTGTTCTTTTGCGTCGAGTTCATAAGTTGAGCCATCGCTAAAAACATAAAGCGCACCGCCTTTTTGGTGTTTCAGTGTTGACCTAGTTTTGCGCTTCAAAAGCCGTGCGAATGCGCCAAAAAATAGGGCATTCCGCAATTCTGCTAACTGTTCTGCAATTTTCATGTTTTCAGTCTCCAAAAAGTTAAGCGTTAAGGGCGGCATCAGAAAAGACGCGCTTGTTTTTCAGTACACGTTCGCGGAACAGGTTTAACGCCTCAAGTCTTGCGCCAACCTTAAAGGTAGCTTTGCCAAAGGTAAAAGCCATAAATTGTTCGCTGGTTCGATAGGCTTCCCGGCGCGCATTGTCGATGTCACCGATCAAGGCTATGAGTGAGCCATGTTTTGCAGGATTCAGGCCATGAACCTTGTCCGCCTTTGGCTTAGGCATGGCGCGAAGTTTACCGATTACGGCCATAACGCACTCAGCAACCGGCAACGCTTCGATTTCAGCGGTAAAATCACGGGCGGCAATCTTGGCATACAAGCCGTTTACATTCTTTGCCGCAAGAAGGGCATCAAAAGGGGTCTTGTAGCCTTTGCCGTAGTTAGTCTTGACCGTTCTACCAGTTGCAACGTGGTAAACGATCCAGCCGGGCTTATAGGTACATTGTCCGAATTCATCGGCAACAATCGGGGAAGATACGGCGAGGCCATGTTTTAGCTGATAGCCTTCGATCATGGCGAAAGTATCAGGAACGCCATTAGAGCCATGTATTCCAGCGGTAAACTTGATTTTATTTCTAGTTTTCATTTTCTCAAGCTCCTTATTTGATATTCACGCATTGCAGCGGCTTCCAGCACGTGATAAGCTGCACAGCAGAAACAATCACGGCACCCGCATGTTTTGCTGATCATGCCGTGGGGATTGTTTAATGCTTTGCGGCCATTTTCGGCGTATAGCTTCTCGCATTCCGCAATCTGTTTTCTATATTCTGGAGTCATTTTTCAGCCTTTCCGATAGATAAAACGGGAACCATGCCAAACGGCGATAGTGCAGGGAATACATCGTTTCATTTTTGCACCTTTCCAATTTTACTGAACTGTAAACCATCCTTGAATGATTTACTCCATGAACGGCGAGGTTCAAGAACGAGAAGCGGATTGTTCAGATCGTAATGGTAAAAGCCGACTTCCAGACCAGCAGCATCGAAGAAGTGGGCGCAGAATGCACCATGCAAAGCCCAGTTAGGTGAATATACGCCAACATCGACAGCACCAAGTTTCACAGCTTCAGTTTCGGCTTCTGAATATGTAGTAAAGGTCATTTTGTCACCTCCAAACCAGCGATAAACGCTTGCATCCGATTGTATAAGTCAGACTTCGGAATATGACCAGTTCCTAGAACATTGCCAACTCCAGAACAGCCAATGGTAGAGGACATTTGCACAAGCTGAGACATTTGCACAAGCTGAACTCCGCTATAGGCATAATCCAAATGATAACAATTAGCATTTGGCGAAATATTACCTTCCGCATCTTTGGAATACGGAGTAGCAGGAGTTCCACAAATACGATTGATCCGTGAAACAACAGCTTCCAAGTCTTTTTGTGTAATTCTCATTTTATTTACCCTTTCAAAAGTTAATCAACCGAACAGGTAGTCATAATAGCATAATCTACGAAGAATACAAGATAATAATAAACTATTTTGCATAATACCTAGTCGCAAAGCCTTACCCCTATTCATTCCTAGGCAATTCCTAAGCAAAACCGCAGTTAAACACTTGAATATATTACATAAAGTGCATTTTTAACACTATGCTCTTTAAATCCGTAGTCACGGCACACCAGCCATAATATATTATCTTATTATTATTATTATTTTCCTATAAGGTATAAGAAGATAGTATTTGCTAGATAATCAAATGGTTAGCTGTGGAATTTTACGAGTATATCCTCTATTTTTTGCCAATTTTCCCAATGCAATCAACTCTCTAATTGATTATGAATTTTTAAGTGCTTGATTCTATTAACTATTTTTTTAGTGTATATTTTAGGTATATACTGTTTGCCTATTTTTTAAGCAGTTGTTCAACTTTCCTCTAAAATATATTGAACAGTTGCTTAATTTTTAGGCAATAGTTAATGTATTACTTTAAGTGTTGCTTAAATAATAAGCAGTTGTTCAATGTTTTACCATGTTTTGTTGACTATCTGTAATCCGATTACAGTATTTCCATGTTTTAAGCTGTTCTGACTGTAATTAATTACACTTGACTAAATTGGTCGGGTATTTTGGCTCACTGATTCCATGTTTTAGCGTAAGTGATTGCCGTAGACACGCCTTACCATTGGCTAAAGATATAATAACCAATTATGTCCGCAATGAGTCCTGATGATCCGATGTTTTGCTGGATGGTGTGATTTCGATGTTTTGGGTGAGTTAGTGAGTACTAACTATTGGGATGTGAAGAATCCATGTTTTGCCGGGTTGCGGTGTACATGCTGAATAGTTGCTGATTTACTTTCCGTAGACTATTTGATAGTTACCGTTCAGTGTCCACCTTCCTCTTTTCAGGTTGGCAGAATACAGCTTATCCCTAATTTTGAATTGTCCGATAACTTTAATTTTAGCGAAGGTGTCCACGATAATCAATTCTGCCGGAATGTACTTTTGGCCGGTAATTTCTTCGGTAATTGTCTTTGCCATGTTTCCGCCCTTAGAATTGTTGCCGTGATTATCCGCTAAACCGTCCGCTTGCTAGTCCAGTTAATTACCCGCCATTGCCCGCAGGATGCGTTTTAAGGCGTTATTGTGCCTGCTAGGCTATCAGCCCCTATCGGACAAACAAAAAGCCCGCTGCTAACGGGCTATTGCTAGAATCCTTGCCGGTATATGATCCCGTAGTTTGCCTTTTTGCCTGTATTCCCCAGAGCATCGAGAATGTCCCCGACATAGTCATATTGCAGGACTGTTGCCTGGTCGCTGATTACCTGATTTTGCGCCCATTTTATCGCCTGTTCTGAGCTGCTAAAAAATCGGGTAACGTTCGCGCCCTCATTTTCGCCGTTGCCTGTATAGCCTTCATAAATTCTAGTCATTTTAAGCCTTTCATTACGTTAATTGATACCATCCCCCGCCCGATAGCAGGTAAACGCCTTGTTGCGCTTTGTGGCGCGTTTAAGCGGCATTACAGTGCAGAAAAGCACCCGCCGTATTCTGCGAACCTATTTTGTTGGCAAAGTGGCACCGCGTACCAACGCAAGCGCCATTCCCTGACAACATAGACTTTCCCTCGCACTGGTAACTCTTCAAACAGAAAATTAAACATCATCATTATCCCACAATATCCGCCCAAAGTTAGGCCCGCCGCGCACTGGTGAGAATGCGCGGGAGGATAGCTCTATGCGATATTAGCTATACAGATGCCGTCGCGGTACACATTGCCACATATGGAGATATAATCCCCGCATTGCAGCTGCACATCCTCCGCGCCATCTGCGATAGCGTAGACGCTAGTAATCCTCCACCCATCTAGTCCGACAGTGGGCTGCAATGATCCCTGTAACAAATTGATAGTCATGTTAATAACCTCCTTTGCTGTGATGCCGCGTGAATGCTTGATGCCGCTCTACTATGCTGGATGCAGGGCGTACCATCTGCCAAGCCGCGCGACGTGCTGCTATGTGCAATGCGCGAAGATGTGCAAGCGTGCTGTGCGTGCGGGTAGTGTAGATCATGATGTCACCCCGCGCACCGCACGCGCCGCAACGCTCGCCGCCGCCGCTTTTGTTTTGTAATTTTTAGACTCAAAAAGCACCTTGCCGTCGTCGTCAAAAAGGTTAAAACTCCACGGGCGGCGGCGCGTATCATCGTAATATATACAATATGTCGTAGCCGTGCTCATGATGTCACCCCGCGCGCCGCATGAAGTTGACAAGCCAAGCGATACAATCCCATCACGCCGCGAGATTCAGCAAAGCGCCGCGCCGCATGGTTGCCGCACGTTGCCCGTAGTGACAGGGCGCGCAGTGCTAACGATGCCCGGGCGCTCATACTGACACCTCGCCGCGATGGGTTGACTCGCCACCAGTCCAGTGACTAGGGCACTTGTAAGAGGCAGCCCACAATTGCACCTGCGCCAGCGTGATGCGCGATGCAGCAAGCGCCAGCGATTGCGCCAGCTCTACGCCGTGCATATTGCATACCCTATAAAATTCGTTCTTACTCATCATATTCCCCTTAAAATCCGGCAAGCCGCCGTGGCTGTTACGCTATTATAGTATGCAGTAACCATGCCACATCATGCCATTGTGCATAACTATTTGCTAGAATGTCGCGCCTATTGACTTACAGCGCGATTGCCTAAAATATAGGCAGCTCGATACGTTTGACATAACGCAGATAAGTGACAAAATTCGTCACAATAGTGCCGCAAATTGCGTCACGTTAGCAGGCACTAACCTATACGCCCCTCGATGCTATTGGCGCGCCCCTCGCAAGCTGTTAATTGTGTTCACCTTTTGCCCCCTCCAGTCGATCCAGCCCGTTATCCCAAGCCAACTCGTACAGTAAATCCACTCCCCAACATCCCGCTTAATATATTATCATCCTGTCATTATCCCTGTATGCGATTTAATTTGCGTGAGAAGTAACCTGCCTGAATGCTTGCGAATTATGCGAAGTGAATATCGCCCTAAGTGTAATCCGATTACAGACTGAGAATTGGTGTGAGTGAATTTCAGATTTGAAAAATGTAAATTTTCTGGATAATCGGACTTGCTATCAGATAGCCCGTATCAGCGTCAGGAAGCTGATTAGCGGGTTTGTTTGGTGATAGTGGTGCGATGTTGACATCATCTCCTGCCCTAAAGGACGGAGATTCCTACAGCTAGACGCTCATGCCCGAGCGCGAGAATGTTTTTTGCCGCATTTATATCGCGGTCGTGAATTGCACCACATTCACAACAAATCCATTCTCTTATTCCAAGACCTGCTCTACCTTTCGGACTATTGCCGGATATTACTCCGCAACACGAACAAATCTGGGTGGTGTACTTTTCATTTATTTCTTCAAACATAACTGACCGCGCTATCGCTTTATATTTCAGTTGTGTCTTTAACATACCCCATCCAGCATCTAATACTGACTTTGCCATTTTGGTTTTAGTCAATTTTTTACTACTAACATCACCTATAAAAATAGCACCATAGTTTTCAGCCATTGTAGTAGTGAATTTATGTATGGCATCGCTACGGGTATTTTTAATCTTTGCATGTATCGCCCTAACACGATTTTTCTTTTTTGCGCCTTGTGCTGTTGCTAATTCTTTTGCGAATTCATCTGTTATACGCCTGCGTTCAAATACAGTTCCGTCAGAACAAGTTGCTATTGTTTTAAGACCTAAATCAATTCCAACAGATGTTTTACCTTCTGACGATTTTATTTCAACCTTAATTGTCGTATTAAAATACCAACGACCACGAGAATCTTGCGAGAATGAACCAGTACCTAATTCATATTTTGATAAATCATAACTATCCCAAATACTGAATAATTTCCCACAAAATCGTACTTGACCATTGATAAATTTAACGCCAGCAGACTTAAATGGAACCCACCCTAATGAACGCTTTGAACCGCTTGAACATCTCCATTGAAGTTTGTTTTTCTTGAATTGACGGCGAGATTTTGCATGTTGAGAAATAACGCTTTGTATAGTTACAGCACTAATTGAAAAATTACGTTCTGCTCGAATAGTTTTAAGCTCTTTCTGCAAATCATATTCTGATGTTCCGCAATTTATATATCCAACCTCAGGAATAGGAACCCATGAATAATCTGCGCTCAACTCGTTTGCTGCATTCCATACTTGGTTTACTTCAAAAGCCCATTGATTAAGAATAGCAGCGTGTTTGTCCTTAATTCTAACTTTCAAAGTTTTAATTTGCGTTTTGGATTTCATGTGGTACACTATACGCATACTTAAATATAAATGCAAGGATAATTAAATGAAAGCATTGAATGTGCCTATACCCGAAAAGCTCAAAGAAGACCTTGATTCCTTCGCAAAAGAAAACGGCATTCACAAAAAGAAAATTGTTGAGCTTGCTTTGCTACAATACATGAGCAGCTTCTCTGCTCGCGCTATCCATACCCACCATTAATGACGGGGATTTTCGCCCAAATTGTAAATTTGTAAAAAAGCTATTTTTCGGATAATTGGCTTGCTTGCTGTATTTTCTGTCCAATTACCGCCATCACGTTACAGGCCATCGAATTCCCTAAACTCTTGTAAGCCGCGCTGTCTGAGTATCCTTTTACTTGTGATAGGAAGTTGTCAGGAAACGCCTGAAGTCTGGCGCATTCTATTGGAGTTAATCTGCGGACTTGCATATTTGGTTGCATTACTCCAGCATGTTGTGATTTTGTTAAAGTTGATGTTGTTACGGTGCTGAAATTCATTTCATCCGGTTGTGCATCAACATGAAACGCCACCGCATGGCTATGTGCAGCTTGTAACGTATATGCTGGGTCTCCATCAATACCAATGCCCATTCCAGTCCCTTCTCCAGTTTTTTCATGGCGCATAGCAATTTGAGTGTTAATTGGATACGCCACCGCATGAACATCAGTCTTAGTAAGCGTATAACTAGCTCCTGATTCATCGAAGCCAGTTCCGTTACCGCCGTTTTCTGGTTCGCGACCTATGGTGTTACCTGCTAGTGCTATCACATCCATTCCTCTATCTGCACAATAACTGGAATCATAACGGAAGCTCAAAGTACGTGCTACATCTGGAATTGCATCCATGTTACCTGTTAGTGCGATTGTCAGAAATTCATCTTTATTATGCCCCAACCCTTTGTGTAATGACGCTGGAATAGCGGGCATAGTTGTAACGTATGCTTGCGTACATGGTTGCCTTAATCCACCAACTTGCGTTTCGAGTGGTGGGGATATTTCAGATGATGTTTTTATGATATGACCATTCATTATTGATTGATGCGTTAGTTTACCGCCTCCGCATTCGCTATCAAGGCTACCCGCAACTGTTCCGGCAACTTCTTCCCTCGTTTTTCTGCTCGGCGGAGGATTCCCGCACAAGCCTTCCGGCTCAAGAAATAGCGGTTTTCTACTTTGCCAGTCTCCAGAATCTCGGACAACGAAGACACGCCTTCGTCTTTGTGGGACGGCTCTAGGGTACTCAGGTGTTCGGCAGTATTGCGCATCCAGAGTGATCCACTCGACAAGTCCGTTTTCGCCGACTGCACAACCGGCATTTTTCCATCCATCTCTCGGTACGTCAAATTCGCACCCAGCCATTTCTCCAACCACGGAAGCAAAGTCTCGCCCTTTTTGGCTGCTATATAATCCGGGCACATTCTCAACGACGACCCATCGTGGCTTTGCCCATTCGATGATTCGCATTGCGGTGAAGAAAAGTCCAGACCTTGTTGCGCTTCCATCTTCATTTTGTAATCCCTTTCTTTTACCAGCTATAGATAAATCTTGGCAAGGGAATCCGCCTACTACCAAGTCAATATGCCCAAGTGATTCTATCTGTTCTTTTGTTATTTCAGTGACACTACCTAGATTCGGTACGTCTGGATAATGATGCGCCAATACTTTACATGGAAACGGCTCAATTTCAGCCACCCCAACGCATTCCCAACCTAGCGGAATAAACGCCTGACTCGCCGCTTCAATTCCAGAAAAAAGACTAAGGTATCGCATATATTCTTGTCAGTTATTTCGTAGTATTTACTGCATCTTTCCTACCATGCTTCAATCCTGCTCGGTAGGCGGCTTCTAGGGCAGATTCGATGGCTTTCGATGCATCAACATGTATCCATCCATAATCAAATTCCAACTCAATCCACTTGATTGGCTTTGACTTGGTGCTATGCCGCCATTGGTGGTAGGTCATTTTGGTTCCTTAAATACAGGAAGATTGAACACTGGTTGTCCTGACCGGCTCCGGCTCGAACAGCGATCCTTGCGCCTTGTGCTGCTCGAATCTAGCCACACCTGCATTGTAATAATCTTCGTCCAGTTCGCATAGCGTCAGGTCATATCCGAGGTTGTGGCAGGCTATGGCGATTGACATTGACCCACCATGTGTGTCAAGGATGCGCTGGCCGGGCTTGGCGTAGTTGGTCAAGAGCCATTCGTAGAGCTTTACGGGCTTTTGGGTTGGGTGAAATCTAACCACATCTTGCCCAATATTCCCGTAGCATGGAAAATCAAAAATCTTCGTATTCATTTCAAATGATGTCCACAACATTTCCCCAACTGAATAATTGCTTATTGGCTGGTGCTTGTGCCAAAAAATCCATGCGTTGCTTAACGGCAAACTGAAGTAATTACCACCACAGATTATCTGGTTATTGCTAACCCGCATCAATTCATCGAAATATTCTTTATCTGGGACATAATCCCAATCTTCACCGCGCACACTGTAAAGATGCGGACTTCGTTGAGAGCCTCGTTTCGTCTTATTTAATATCCCATATGGCGGATCAACAATCGCCAAATCAAACGCCTTATCCGGCAATGTCGCCATAAATGCCATGCAATCGGTATTGAGCAAAGTGATTGTCATTTTGGTTCCCTATCTGTAATCCAATTACAGCTCAAACGGCGTATCGTCTGGGCAAGTGTATTTGTTGTTAAATTTGAATATCGGCATAACCTTTAATCTTTTGTTTTTCTTAAGCCAATCTTCAATTAACGAATCACGCTTTTCCCTATTACACAGCACACATGCTGTTGCTAAATTTAATTCTTCATTCGACCCACCTTTTGCTATTGGTATTATATGGTCACATTCAAGCCTTACTCCACGAACACTACAATACAAACAAGTGTAATTATCACGTTCAAAAATTCTCTTTTTAATAATTAGCCAATCATCACTATTCAGTCTTTTTCTGTCTTGTTTTCTAATTAGTCCACGAGATTCAAGTCTTTTATCCGTAGATGCTTTTTTATTATTTAGACACTGTTCCAATTCTTGGTGGATTAAAAATCCATCTTTTTCATAAAAGATATTTGTTTCCATAATTGCATCCAATGATTCAATTATTTCATTACAATTTACATTCAATATACTTGATAAATCCTTTATGTTCGCCGGTAAACATCCAGAACAAGCCCAATAAGCAAGTTTCATTGAGAAATATAATCCTTTTTCTCTGGAAGAAAGAAGCCTAAACCAAACTGTGGTTAATTCGTTGCAATGTTCTTTGTAGGATGATTCAGTGTATTCCATATTGCCTTTCGTAATATCCCATAGCTTGCGCCGTCCCGTGAACTTCCTACCTTGTCAGGGTTACTGCTGGGGCTATTTGCAAACCAGCGGATTATCTCTCACTTATCAGGTGTCGGGTAACGTCCGACCAAACGCTTCACTTTGTGCTTTACCTGTTTCGCTTACTGACGCTATCCACGCTATCTGTAAGAACCCCGGCGCAAGAATATAGGGCTGACCTTATCGTTAATTTGGCAATCCGTTGAGTTGCCATTTAAGTATCGGTGTATCCGGTGCATCCGACCCATGCAGGTCACTGTCTATCGCGTCACTTGCGACCAGCGGAAAGCAAAAAGCCTTAATCTGCTCATGTCTTTAGGTGGTTGCGCACCTTCCCGAAGGATTCAAAACATGATGAGATTAAGGCTTCAATCGAATCAAACTAGCGCGCAACCGCTGATAGGTAGTCATTATCCACATTCCCGCCACCAAGTCAACAACTATTTCACATTCGCGCTAAACAGTGAGAAAAGTGTAATCCGATTACACTCTTCATAAACTACATTAACTCTGTAATCCGATTACAGTAAGCTAAAAGTAATTGACAAGTGTGTATATAGGCTGTATAGTGGCGGCATGAATAAAAAATCAGCAATTAAAAAGATTCGCGGAATAACTGGAGGTGATGGACTTGACCGTTCTGGCTATCCTGTGGATATGCGTGGAACGATAGCTCAATACAAGTGGAATGATGGCGTATTCACACTTGGCTTTGAGTATGGGTATATCAAAGCGTTGATGGATTCGTTTGAGATTACTGAAGATGAGTTATATGGGAATAGAACTAAACTGTAATTACTGCGGAAAACACATGGCTATCTTGCATGATGCCCGAATTCGTGATTGGGTGGTGGTGTGCTGAAAGGAGTGTGATTACATGCTGAAATCTTTTTAACAACGGAGTAAATATCATGAAGATCCACAATGAAAGCAGAGTTACAGAATCATGGATTGGTCAAGATGGCTGCGAGTGGAGAACAAAATCGGTGTGGGTTGGCGCTGGTTGGGTTTCTTGCCTACAAAAGAAGCTGGCAAATAACGCATGGATGAATGTATGAGCTACCCAGACCAAACAATTGCTGAATATCGGCAGCGCGTGGAAGAATTGAATGCAGATTTATTTGCTGCGCG
>Ga0209211_10001988_pt1 | contig 36641 bp, 41 predicted proteins | sample RifGroA2_FD_183992 | JGI IMG/M metagenome (GOLD analysis project Ga0209211, IMG submission 183992) | Groundwater microbial communities from Rifle, Colorado, USA - Groundwater A2 (SPAdes) (version 2) | ecosystem: Environmental > Aquatic > Deep subsurface > Groundwater | place: Rifle, Colorado... | reverse complement strand
CACTACTACATACCCTATGCAAGTGCAAACGCACACAAGGTTAAAACTGTCATTCCTCCTTGAAAAATAAGGACTTTTAAGATACTATTGGAAACCAAACCGCAATAACATGGCAGGCTCAAAAGAAATCAAATGCCGAACCCCAGTAGCAGAAATCGGAATTTCGCTACGGGACAGGTAAAATCGGTCAAAAGCACGAACCTGCCCGCCATCGCTTGCGACTTCTGACGCTGGCAGGCGGGGAAAATCATCAAGGCGATGGAATTGGTGGCAGCTTAGGGAATTTTGAGAAATATGATAAAATCACTTTATGTCAACGGATTTAGAAACAATCAAGCGGAAAATCGCTGAAAACAAAGCGTATTTGCGAGAAACCTATGGCGTTACGGAAATAGGTGTTTTCGGCTCGTTCGCTCGGGGAGATAATGACGCGGACAGCGATATTGATATTTCAGTTGAAATTAACCACGAAAAAGTACCCGTGGGACTTTTTGAGTTTGCCGGTATGCAATTTTACTTGGAGGAAATACTGGGACAAAAAGTCGATTTAGTGACAAAAACCGGAATCAAACCGCTAATTAAAGATAGAATTTTAAGTCAATTGATTATTGTATGAGCGAAAAAAGAAGCTTGCATTTATTCATTCAAGATGTTTTTGACGCTATTGATAAAATCAATGGCTATGTTTCTAGTATCACCACTGGAAAGGAGTTGAAAAGCGACAAAAAGACGTACGATGCGGTACTGATGAATTTTATTATCATTGGCGAAGCAGTCAAAAATATCTATGACGAGGTTCGTGAAAATCACCCTAATGTTGAATGGAGAAAAATCATGGCGATGCGCAACCTTCTGGCTCATGAGTATTGGGGCGTGGACGAAAAAGTCGTGTGGAACGCAATACGGAAAAATTTGCCGCAACTAAAAGAAATCATTACAAAAATCAAAAACAGCTTGAACTAAAACCGATGCAGGGAACGAAAGAAATAAAAAGACGCATCAAGAGCGTCAAAAGCACGAAGAAAATCACCAAAGCCATGGAATTGGTGGCGGCTTCGAAGATGAAACGTGCGGTGGCCTCCACCCTTGCCTCTAGTTTGTATGCTGAATATTCGTGGGAAATTTTGCAATCGATTGGGAAAAATGTTGACGAAATCACTCACCCACTCTTCATAGAACGCCCTGTTTCTAATATCTTACTTATCCTTATAACCTCAAACCGCGGCCTTTGCGGCGCCTACAACTCGCAAGTGATTAAGAAAACTCTTACTCTACTTCGCCAGGAACAAGGCAAAATTGATATGATAACGGTGGGCAGAAAAGGCGATGTCGCCATGCGCCGGCTTGGCAAGAAAGTCCTCGCCACCTTTACCGAACTACCAACTAACATTTCCCTCGCGGATGTCCTCCCGATTTCCAAATTGGCGATACAAGAATACACAGCGGGAAGTTATGATAAAGTCCTCGTCGCTTACACCGACTACGTTTCCGGCATGGTTCAAACGCCGAACATAAAACAAATCCTGCCCATCTCCAAAACTGAACTGAAAGAACTGATAGACGAACTGGCTGAAAACAAACCCCCATCCCACTTGGAGGTGAAACCTCCAAGTGGGATGGGTAAGATTGACTACTTGATTGAAGGAAACAAGGACGCGCTTCTGGGCTCGCTAGCTGAAAAACTCTGCCGAATGCAGATCTATCAGATGCTCCTTGAGTCCAACGCCTCCGAACAATCCTCCCGAATGGTCGCCATGAAGAACGCCTCGGAAGCCGCCGGAGAAATGATAGACGACCTCACTCTCGTTTTCAACAAAGCAAGGCAGTCAAATATTACCCAGGAGATTTCAGAAATATCCGCTGGAATGACCGCGGTATCATGATGTTCAACAAACCCGGTAGTGAATTTTGGCGATGGACTTCGTCCGCGCTTCGCGGGTCGCCAAAATCTACTACCGGGAAAGCCCGCCAAGCCAACATCACACAAGAAATATCGGGGATCAGTGCGGGAATGGCGAGTGTTAGCTAGGCGGGAAAAGGTCGAACCTTGAATCGGGAAAAAGGTTCGACCTTGGGGAACCGAAATCATTATGGAAATCATTTTCAGCCGTCACGCAAAACTGAAAATCGTATAAAGAAAGATACCAATGAGAGCTGTGATTGCGGTGGTGAAATTTCCGGATTTTAGTACGGCCGGATATAATTTTCGCGAGGAACTCTATAAAAAATTCAGAGGAATTTACTTGAAAGTGGTCATAAAGCGAAAGAGAAATAAAATTGTCATTATTACCGCCCATTTGGTTGCGAAAGTGAAAAATAACTGATAGAATCCAAATATGAAAATCACCTATGACAAAAAAGTGGACGCGCTTAATGTGTCCTTACGTCTAGGCACGGTGGCGAAAACTTTGGAAATCTCTCCGGAGATTTTGTTGGACGTAGACAAAAACGGCAACCCCCTCTACCTTGAAATCATAGGAGCAAGTGAAAAAATCGGCAAAAAGAATTTCGGCAAGGTAATCGTGGGAAAAAGATTTCTTAATCTTCCATCATTCGCTTAATCAAAAAGACGGTCACAAGAAAAGGCCGCAAAATAGCGACCTTTTCTTCAGATTAGAAAAATAACTTACAGCTAAAAATATATGAAAACAACTGGGATAATTAAAAGAATCATCGGGCCAGTCGTGGATGTGGAATTTGCCGAACACGTTCCCGAAATTTATAGCGCCTTAACCGTTATGAACGGAAGCAAGATGCTGGTACTTGAGACCGAACAACATGTCAGTGGCAACACCGTTCGCACTGTGGCTATGGATTCCACTGACGGACTTTCCCGCGGCATGGAAGTAACAGATACGAGAAACCCAATCTCGGTGCCTGTTGGAAAAGATACACTCGGCCGAATTTTTAACGTGCTCGGTGATGTGATTGACGATGGTAAAGAAGTCGCTACCGCCACAAAATCCCCCATCCATCGCAAGGCACCGCCTTTTGTATCTCAAGCGACTAAAATTGAAATCCTGGAAACTGGCATCAAAGTTATTGACCTTATCTGTCCGGTGCTCAAGGGCGGAAAGGTGGGACTTTTTGGTGGCGCGGGCGTCGGCAAAACTGTGGTCATTCAAGAACTAATCCACAATATCGCCTCCAAGCACGGCGGCTACTCGGTATTCGCCGGTGTCGGCGAGCGCACCCGCGAAGGCAACGACCTTTATCATGAGATGAAAGAGTCCGGCGTGCTTCCAAAAGTCGCCATGGTGTTCGGCCAAATGAACGAACCACCCGGCGCCCGTATGCGCGTGGCACTCTCGGGACTCACTATGGCGGAATACTTCCGCGACACGGAGGGTAAAGATGTGCTTTTTTTTATGGACAATATTTTCCGCTTCACCCAAGCCGGTTCTGAAGTTTCCGCTCTTCTCGGACGCATTCCCTCCGCTGTGGGCTATCAGCCGACCCTCGCCACAGAAATGGGAAACTTACAGGAACGGATAACCTCCACCGATAAGGGTTCGGTAACATCCGTCCAAGCCGTTTATGTGCCAGCCGACGATCTAACAGATCCCGCCCCTGCTACAACTTTTTCGCACTTGGACTCCACCGTAGTACTCAACCGTTCCCTTTCTGAAATCGGCATCTACCCCGCCGTGGACCCGCTAGACTCATCATCAACGATTCTTGACCCGAACATTGTGGGTAAAGACCATTACAATGTCGCCCGTGAAGTCCAGCGCGTGCTCCAACGCTACAAAGATTTGCAAGACATCATTGCCATCCTCGGTATGGAAGAACTTTCCGAAGACGACAAAGCTCTCGTTACCCGCGCCCGCAAAATCCAGAAGTTCCTCTCCCAACCGTTCTTCGTGGCCGAACAGTTCACCGGCGCGAAGGGTCAGTACGTTCCGCTCGCCGAAACAATTCGGTCGTTCAAGGAAATTTTGGAAGGCAAGCATGATAGTAAAGCGGAATCAGAGTTTTACATGAAGGGGGTATTGTAGAACCTTTATGGATTATAAAGGGGTAATTATTCAAGAGAGCTTAACCGATACTTCAGTTCTCACTGAAGTAAAAAAACTGGAAATTAAGGTTGAACCAATTACCAAGAAGCATAAAACTCCTTGGCTCAAGCAGTGGACATTGCATACAGTTAAAATTCCTGAAGATAGAGGCGATGAAATTGCGGAAAAATTAAGTAAGAGTTTAGAACAAGAACATCATAGTTGGTATGCTGATTATGAAAATGATGATTACCACTTTATTGTTTTTCCAAAAAAGGTGTTTAAGGTAGATTTGAAAAATCCCGTACTTTACAAGGAAGCAAAAAAATACGGCGTTGCGTTAGGTATCCCAAAATATCAAGTTGATTTTGCTCCGAAAGATAAAGTGTGGAAACGATAAATATGACAGCTAAAAAATTAAAACTAAAAATCGTCACCCCCGAACGGCTTATTTTGGAAGAAGACGTTGACCAAGTGACTTTCCCCACCACCGAGGGTGAGCTGACCATCCTGCCCGACCACATTCCTCTTATCGCGGGACTGGCTTCGGGTGATGTTGTCGCAGTCGCAAACGGTGAACATTTGCCGTGGGCGGTTGTCGGCGGATTTGTGGAAGTGAAAAAGGAAAACGGAATGACCACCGTCGCTATTCTTGCCGATTTTGCCGAACACGTTTCCGAACTTTCCGACTCGGCTATTGAAAAAGCAAAGGCCCGCGCCGAGGAACTCCGCAAACAAATGGAAAATAAAGAAGTTGTGGACTATGAACATTTCGCCGCCGAACTGGAACGCTCTCTCACCCGCGTCAAAATCGCGGACAAGTGGCGCTCCAAAAAATATCGAAAGTAAAACTTGCTCATTTATTTTATTTCCCTCCTACGCGCATTAAGCTATAGTGCGTGTAGGTCTATCTATCTGTTATGCAGGGACTGTTGCCGAATGACAAAATCATCGGTTTTGCTACGCAGGAATAAGGGTTATTTTAGACAAAAAGTGGCGAAAACGCTATTCGGCAACAGTCCCATGCAGATAGCGAAAAGAAAAACCTCGGCGTTAGTTTGCCGAGGTCAAAAAATACACTCCTTATTCCAAAACTGTATCATCTCCCATCATAGTGCCTAACGACTCGCCACCGATGAAACGAGAGAGCGTGTCATCCGACCCATTGAGATTCGTGATGGAGACCCGCATACCGACCCGATGACAAAGGGCAGCGGCGGATATTTTCGTCTCAATCCCTCCCCTTCCGTGAGATGAAGAAAGGTTCACCATGCCAACCCTCTTCGGCTGAAGGCCTCTTGGAATGTTCCAAGCGTCAATCGTTCGGTATTTCCTACATGGCGCGTCCGTTCTCGGGTCGCTATCATACACCCCGCCGATATCGGAAAAAAAGATAACGGAATCGGCTCCGACAATATCCGCAATCATTGAAGCCAACACGTCATTCTCGCTGAAACCGAGATCCATGAGTTCTATTTCCGCCGGCGATACCGGATCATTTTCATTGACAATCGGCACAAGATAACTCTCTAACGCTTCAAGAAGCGTTGAAGCAAGGCTTTGCCGTTCGTCCTGATGGCAACAATTATAGAAAGTCGCCAATACTTGGGCTACGCCGAAACCGCAGGACTTAAAGGCATCGCGCCAAAAACCCATGAGGATATCCTGTCCGGCGGCGGCAAGCAATTTTTCCGATAACTTCCTTGATGGAAATTGGCTCTGATTTTCAATCAACCATTGCCGTCCGGCGGAAATCGCTCCGGAACTGACAACGATCGTCAAAACGCCGACCTCGCGGAGTCTTGCCACCTGCCTGGCGATGGATTGAAACACTTTCGGATCAAGCGCGCCATCCGTCCCTGTAAGCTCATTTCTGCCGAACTTCACGACCAATCGCCGCGGCTTCACATTTTCAGTCATAGAATAACAACAGGTTGTTTAAAGACCAACTGTTTGCAAACAGCCAGAGAACTTTGTGCGCTCTGGTGGAAACCAATACTTCATAACGACTTCCATCAAAGCACAAAAAACCGCCCGTTTTCTGGAGCAGTTCTTTTAAAATAATGTGTGAAAAACAGAACTAGCCCCAGATTGGTCCTGGAGCCGGCGGGACGATAACGGCAACTGTAACTCGATTTTTCATTACGGTTAAGTTTAACCGAATCAATACTTAAGTCAAGCTGAAAAAACCAAACTCGGTTTTTATAGGCGATGGCTCTTTTATCGTTAATGATTTCTTGCGATATATCGCAAGAAATCATTAATCATGAGGTGTTGGTATTAGTGAAACATTTTTATACGCAACAATTGACTTTAAACAACCCGATATGTAAACTTGAAAATGGCTACATCCTTCCGACTGTTTTAGAGAGATGTAGAGACTACAAAAACTGTGTCTGATTGGGCCTTTGACAATTCGAGACTGAAAGAAGGAGTCCTGTATCTTGGTCGTGGAAGGTCGTCTGCCATTGGTGGACCCCACATATACCGAAGCCTAGCTTCGGAGGATACTTGATGATCTCAGCCGGACCGATGTCGAGGGTTTCGTGGACTCGTCGTCTGCCATTGGTGGACCCCACGGTACTTGTCAACACAAACAAACATCAAAAAACAAAAGTAAAGGAACTATGAGAAGTACTGTATCGATAGCGGAACGGCTTGTGGTTGCGGCGGATTTCATGCCCGATGCCACAGGAAGAGAGGGTGTTAGGAAAAAAGTATTGGCGCTCGCGGAAGAACTCAAAGAAATGGGAGTGGTTATTAAGGTCAACTCAATCTTGAGAGCCTGCGGCTACGACCTCATCAAGCAAATCCACGACCTCGGTCTTCGGGTCGCCGCTGATTTGAAACTCGTGGATATTAGAAACACACTCGAAACCGACGGAGCGTTACTCGCGGAGGAAAAACCAGAGTTCGTCACAGTCATGGCAAACGCAGCGGTTGACGGAATGTCTGCCCTTGCATCTGCCTTAAGCAAAACCTCCCCGAATACGGAAATCTGGGGGGTAACGGTACTCACGACATTTGGCGACAAGGTGTCAGGCGAAGTCTTCGGGTGCACTGCTAATGACGGGGTGTTGCGGTTTGCCCGTTTGGCAAAACGCGCCGGCATTGGTAGTTTGATCCTCTCGCCAAAGGAAGGGAAAATCGTCAAAGCGGATCCGGAATTAAGCGAGCTTCGGCTCAACAGCCCGGGCATCAGATATCCATGGTCCGAAGTGAAAGCTGACGACCAAGTACGGTTTCTCCCCGCTGGCGAAGCGGTGGCTTCAGGAATTGATCGAGTGATCGTTGGCCGTCCTATTCTCAACGCAGGGCCCAATGATGACCCGTCGAAACCCAAAAGCAGACGGGAGGCCGCAGAGTGGATACTGCGTGACATTGCCGAAAACCTACCCGAACAACAGAAAGGAGTGGTAATAGCATGATTACTACTATTATTGAACCTTATCCCGAGGAAGATCTCAAATCCATTGGGAAAAGGTGCGGCGCCCTCTACATCTGTCCAAAGGATGCCAAAGGGAAGCGATTAGGGCCGATGGTTGCCTATGCCGGTAAAGACGCACTAGGCAAAAACCTCATCGGTGATATCTACTTCAACTTCCGCAGGGTTGAACCTCACAGCATGGCCGTGGAGTGCTTTGCCGAAGCAATTCTCGAGAAGCTCACCATAGAGAACTTGCTTTCTACGTTCGACACCATCTGCGGGATCCCCGAAGGTGGAAGAACGCTGGGGCAAGCCCTGTCACGCCTATCGAAAAAACGCTTCGTGTACGCGACCAAGGTACCGAAAGCGATCGAGCAGGGCAAGAAACAGGAGTACTCATGGGATCTTTCCCAGTTTGAATTCTTTACTGGCGAACGACTGCTCATGATAGAGGACATAATCAACAACCTCCAGAACACTGACAACACCTTGGCACAAGTGGGTTCAATTGGAACGCAAGTTGTTCTACTCGGCGCCGCACTCAACCGTTCGCCCTTCGCGGACAAGGAATACGTTCCTAAAAGCGGGCCGTACGCAGGAGAGGTCTTGCCAATCGTGTGTGCAATTCGTGATCCCTATCCAGAGTATGAACAGGGTAACCCAGAAGTGGCGACAGACGTCGCGGCGGGAAACGTTGAGTTCGAGGTCAAGAAGAATTGGGCCAAACTGATGGCAGCGATGGATGCTTCCTCATGTAGGGGGGCGCCCGATTCGGATTGAGTCTTACAAAAAGAGTGAGGCGACACAGTAGGTGTCGCTTTTTTATTTTTTTCAATCTCTAAAACTCTAAAAACTTCCCTTTCCACATCCCCCATATACCCCCTTATTCGTACGAATAAGGGGGTATATGGAAAACTGAAAACTTATGTCTAGCGAGAATCTACCGGAGCACTTTTTCGGTGCCGTCAGTAATGTCGATGAGGTGCGAAGGTGAGGCAGTGATAGTGCCGCCGTCTTGGTAAAAGTCCACCCCATTAGAGTCAAAAACGCGTTGCGAGCCCTCGTGGCCTCTAACGGGGCGGGCCTGCTGCCCAAAATAGGCATGAGCTTCGGAGAGAGTTTTGGCGATGGGCAAGCCTTGAGGGTTAGCGGAGGGGGCGACGAGTGGGCCTGTCTGCCGCAAAAGCCTCCGCAGATTTGGCTTTTGCGGCAACCGAAACGCCAGAGTATTTTTGCCACGGTGAAGGTATGCAAATTTTTCATGAACGCACGGCAAGATCACGCTCACCGGCCCAGGCCAAACTCTATTTAAAACTTTATTCTGCTCTTTAGTCGGCACAACTCCAAATTTTTGTAAATCTCTTTTGTCGGCAATAAGAACTATAAATGGCTTGTTCAAATCCCGCTTGCGAAGCCGGTAAATTTCGTGAACCGCTCTTTCATTTAATGCTGAACCGACAATGCCGTAAGTCGTATCTGTCGGCATCACTACTATCCCTCCCCGCAAGATAACATCTTCCGCGCTTTCTATACGTTTCCCCCATTGCCATCTTGGTTTCTCGCCTCTCCAGTAGCAGACAAGATACAGTAGAGCGGTCAGCATTAAAAACATCGGCGCGAAATTTATCAAAGTATCGCTTCCAGAGTGCGAGTGTTTATCAATAGCGACAAAAGTAAAAACATTTGCTACCCCATAAAAAGCAATGACAACAAAACTTTCCCAAGTCCCGAAAGTCCACCCCCAACCATATAATTTTCTTTTGAACCACCTCTTCCTCATATATTTGAAAGCCAGTTTCCAATTTTTTTTGAATCTCGGGCCAACCACCTAATATTACCATCAATTTTCTCCAGGACTTGCTCAATAGCTCGATAGGCACCAGGAGCGGGATGAGACCTGAAGAATTTTTTGAAATCATTGTAAGCTTCTCGGGTGTTAAAAACAGAACCCGCCTTCACCAACCGTGAAAGCGCGTAGCCACCGCTACCGTATCGTTCCAGAAAAATTGGCCAATTGTTTTTAATAAACCTCCACGCCAAATCGCGCCCTGTTGGATTGCTCCATACTGACGCCACAATGCTTAAAGTATCCTGACTGCGTACATTTTCTGAAAGGGCAAACTCCAAAGTTTTTTCTAGCAACTTTTTATCCCTGAAACCGGCAAGAGCGTGTCCGAGCCGATTTTGTTCTTCGTGCAAATTTTCTTTTTTGTACCGCTTCATAATCTCGCGAAATTCACGCTTGCCGCCATGCTCTGCCACAATACCGTACACTGCGCCCCGAATATCCGCTGGTACCGGCTTATTGCGATACAAGAAATCAGCCATAAGTTTTTGGGCAATCGCAATTGTTTCTTTGTAGCCGTAATGACCCGCGTTGCTGATTAGTAGACTCCGTAGTAAAACTTTCTCATGACCCTCGCCCGAATTCGGTTTCCAACCGATTTTCTTAACCGCTCCGTCAAAAATTGACCGCGCGAAACATTTGTAATTTTCCAAGGTTGAAGTATCAACAAGTAGGTAAAATATGTTGCGAACATGAAAGGAAAGTTCGACCCAGACGGTGTAACTGTCCTCGCCACGGCACTCCATGGCGAGTGATAGCGCTTCGGTAGTCTGTAGCACTCCTCCCTTGGCTAAAGCAAAGGCATCGCGGATGAGTCCAAGCCGATCCAGCGCTCCAAGTTTTTTCTTTCGGAGCGGCTCTTTCAATCGCTCCAAAAGCTGTGGCGAGTAAGCCGTGCGGAAAAAACCGGATTCGCCCGAGTTTATTTTAAACCAGGCCGCGCCCCGCCGGGCGGGGCGCGGCCATTTCATTTTCTTCCTATCGAGCAAGAATTTTTTTGTCTTTCCTAAACTGTCAACAACTGAAATTGGCACTGCCCACAATGTTTTGTCCCGCGCTTCCTTAGCGGACTGCGGATTTGAGAAAAATCGTTTTTGCGCCACTTCAAGCTTCCCGTTTTTAAGAGCCGCTGAAATAACCGGGTAACCGCTCTTCCTTGTCCAATTTTTCATTATTTTCTCAACCGGCTTTCCAGACACCTTCTCAAATGCTTGCCAAAGGTGAATCGTGGAAGCGTTGGCGTAGCTGTGTTTTTTTAAATACAACCGCAAACCATCGCGAAAATCTCTCTCCCCGAGATATTCCGCCAGCATTCTGATAACCGAAGCTCCTTTGGAATAACTCACTTCGTCAAAAATTTCCGCAATTTCATCGGGGTGATGAACTGTCACCTCTATCGGATGCGTATGCTTCAGCGCATCAAGCGAAAGCGCTCGGTTTAAATCCATATAGGCAAACTGCGTCCAGACATTCCACTTCGGAAATAATTTATCTACGGCGAGATATTCTATGTATGACGCAAAACCTTCATTTAGCCACAAATGCGTCCACCATTCCATTGTTACCAAATTACCAAACCACTGATGGGCAATCTCGTGAGCAATCACCAGCGCCACATACTGTTTGGACGCAGTGGATGAATGTTTTGGGTCAATCAGAAGCGCTCTCTCGCGATAGGTAATCGCACCCCAATTCTCCATTGCGCCGGCGGAAAAATCCGGAATAGCAATAAGATCCAAAACTGGCAATGGATACGGAATGTCAAAATATTTATCGTAAAAGGAAAGGGTTTTGGCGGCGCATTCAAGAGCGAATTCGGCTTGATGTTTTTTACCTGGGGTCACAAAAACCCTCACCAGTGTTCCCTCTTTTATTCTGGTTTCAATATGCTCAAATTCACCGACGATGAAAGCCAGAAGATAGGTGGACATTTTAGGAGTCGGAGAAAAAATCACCTCGCGTAAGCCATCTTCCCGTTCAACTTCAGAAATGGGCAAGGTATTGGAAATCGCCACGGTATGCGTGGGCACTAAAAGTGTTACATCAAAAATCGCCTTGTGGGCCGGTTCGTCAAAACAGGGAAAAGCTCGGCGAGCGTCGGTTGATTCAAACTGTGTTGTCGCCATATGACGCTTCTCGCCCGCCACCTCGTACTGGCTCCGGTAAAAACCGCGGAGTTTGTCGTTTAAAATGCCACGAAAAATCAACCGGAGCTTCACGCCGTGCCGCAACGGCGTGGCGAAATGAAAAGTCGCCGTTTCTGCTTTTTCATCGTAAGAAATTTTCTCGGCAAAAATTTTTTTGTCACCCAAAATCATTTCCGCTAGTTCAATATCAAGCTCTTTGGAATGCAAAGTGACGGTTTTTGTCGGCTTCGTGACCCATACGGTAATCATTTCTTCCCCCTCAAAAGTAAATTTCTCTAAATCTGGCTTGAGTTTTATACTATACCGCTCGGGCACGATATCCTTAGACAATCGCACTGATTTCTTTTTCGTTTTTGAGATAGCCATATCGTCATAGCCTACAGGAATGGGCTTGCGTTTTCAAGTAAATGTAAAGGTTTTTAAAACCCCAACACTTCCCCGACAAGAATCATGGTAATTCTTCCGGCAGTGACCTCTCTGTTAAAAATTAAAAGTTTGCTCACGAAACTTCCGGGAACGCTGTAGGCTTTACGAGCTCGCTCGCTTTCAAGCGGCAAAACATATTCGTAAATGCGTTTCCGGCCTTCATCAACATTTTTAACGATTTTTTGCGTACCGACAACCCAAACAACATGATCGGCGCCGTAGCCGTAGGCTGGAAGCTGGCTTCCGGTATTGGAAGCAATCATTACTTCACCACTTTCCGTCACAGCGTGAACGCTTCCGACCGTCCACTCGGGCGCAGCGCCAAACATTTTTTTCTCGCGGGCAGGAATCTTTTCATCCATAAGTTTCACTCGCACAGAATTAAATTTCCCCGACTCATTAATTTCTTTCGCCAAACCGATAGTATCCAGCGTCACCGAGGTCATGTTCATAACTTCCGCGCCTTTAGGAATCGTCTCAAGGACCTTTTTCTTGGCATCCGCGCCACTCGCCACAAACAGCGCCATCAATGCCGTTTGCTTTGAGCGCGGCGATAGTTTTTTCAATTTGTTGCTTTGTCGCCAATGTATTCCACTTCATAAAATTTATTCACGCCGATAGTACGACGTGTCGTACTATTCGCAAGTTAATTATAAACAAACATTGGAACCGCCGGAAAAGCTGGCTTTATCATCCGCGTCCAAGTAATCAAAAAGCGTACCGTCTTTAGGCAAACCCAGCTTTTTATTCTGCGCCTCAAGCCACTTTTTGTCTTCCGTTTCATTCTCGTAATTTTCTTTTTCAGTAGTATCAGACCAGCGTTTTATCTCCACAGATGACTTTGGCGCGCCATTTTTCTTTACCCATTTCACGATTTCCTCGTCGCTTGCGCCAGTTGCGACAAACTTCTTGAAATCATCGCCTTTTACATCTTTAAAACTAAACAGCATGCTATCAAGTGGACAGTTAAATTCGTACTCGCCATTTTCCCTCGCAAGAGTCGCACGGCATTTATCTATGGCCCGCGCCAGAATCACAAACCCGCCAAGCCGCGTGTGCGGACTTCGCGGCGCTTCTTTGGTTAAATCCTTCTGCGGTATTTTTACTTTCGGCATAACTTTTTTATTAATTAACAACAAATTTAGAATGATTTTTTCTTCGGACACTTGTTTATGCTGATTACAAAATGGCGCAATAACTCAGCCATGTGCTCAATATTGACTGAATAAAAGACCTCTTTACCGCGCTTCTGGTCCGAAACCAGCTGACAAATCTTTAAGGTTTTGAGATGTTGGGAAACAGCCGGTTGCGATAGTTTTACGGCTTTGACAATTTCACCTACGGCAAGAGGCCCTTTTAAAAGGCTTTCAAGAATTCTGTAGCGGGCGTTACTTCCAATGCCTCTCCCTAATTTTTGAATTTCATCGCAAAAACTCATATTATTTCAGGGGTTTAATATTTGGACGCAGTTCGAGACGCGAGTTCAACTTGCGACTAAGCTGTACGAATAGTACTGCGCGTAAGCAAACCGTCCACAGGCGCAGATCACAAACGATCTGCCGAGCGAAGTAACGCCCGCCCGACTGAACGACGACTTCAGTCGTTCGGGCGGGAAGAAACGCGGCAAATATGAAACTCGTAAGATATTAGCATATGCGCATATGATTATACAACTAGACAGCTCCAAGAAAGTTATGTTCTGAAGTGTTTTAATTAAACACTGTAATTTTTTACAAAGCGAAGGTTCTTTGGTGTTGAAGAAAGTTTTAAAAATTCTTCTTTAGTGAGCCAGCGATAATCTGTATGCTCGTAACTTAAAACGACCTCCGGAGAAACCGCCTCACAGGTGTACGCGATAGTTACCCAGAAACCGACATGATTTTCCTGTCCAAAAACATCAAAGGGTTTCAAATCTTTTACCTCAAGCCCTGTTTCTTCTTTAACCTCTCTGGCGATGCCGGAGAACGGAATCTCGCCGTATTCTAATTCCCCGCCCGGCAGATCCCAAGCCAAAGGATGGCTCGGCGCGGTTTTGCTCCGTTTAATGGCCAAAAATTTACCATCGTTTCGAAAAACAATTGCCTTTTGCGTTACGCGTATATTTTTCCTTTTTTCATTCATAGCCGTAATTTTTTCTTAATTATAGCAACAATCTGCGGAAAATCAGTTTTGTTATCCCAACTGGAGAAATGACCTTGATGCTTGAATTCATAATACTCGGTAGCCAATCTCCTGTGAACAAAACGGGCTTCTTTAATGGGAATAAACTGATCGTCAACTGACGCAAACTGGACAATCCACTGTTGGTTCTTTTTAATGGTTCGCCAATTCCAAGAACTGTTATAATATCCGCTCAATTTTTCTTCCCGCACGCCCAAATCGGTATGACAAGTCGCGACCAAAATTGAACCTAAAATCTTGTGTTTCTCGGCATAGCGCATCGCCGCCACGGCGCCTGATGAATGACCGACAAGAATCGTATTCTCATCCGCCCCAAGCTTCTTTATAAACGGCAACCAATACTTCGCGCGGGCGAGCACCGGGTCGGGAAATTGCCGGAAAATAACTTTTACACCCTTAAGTTTTTTAAGTTTTCGCGCGACGGGCGGTAGCCAATTTTCCTTTGGCCAGCTTCCCCCATTGCCATGGATGAGGATTATTTTTACCTTGGAGTTTATATCCGACATGTTAAGATATAGTACCTTATGGCACATGAAATTGAAACAAAAGTTCTGGGAATCGATGCCAAGAACATAAAAAGGAAGCTATCCGATCTCGGAGCGGAGAAGATCAAAGAAACAAGATTGATAGTGGATTGGTACAGACCTCGCGGTATAACTGAAGGAAATGATCCGTGGTTTTTGAGAATCCGGTCTGATTCTCAAGGCACGCATGAAGCGACATGGAAAGCCAAATCGGAAATAATCGGTACGACTCGCCGACACAAGGAGATTAATTTCACCATCGAAGAACCGAAAAAACTTTCGGATCTATTCTTGGAACTTGGGTTGGAAAAATACGCCCACCAAGAAAAAGATAGGGTTTCATTCACTTTGAAAGATTGGCGGTTTGATCTTGATCAATATCCGAAAATGCCGGCATTCATTGAAATTGAGGGGGATAGCGAACAGCATGTTCGAGATGCGATTACACTACTCGGACTTGAAAATAACCCGACATGGGCCAAGGGTGAAAGAATCCTCATTCAAGAAACATACAATCTTGATTGGTATGATATGCGGTTTTGATTATTTGGAGGTCTTCAACTTCGATTCTTTCTTAAATCGCTCAATTGCCAGTTGTATAAGCCGATCAATGAGATTCGGATACGAAATGCCAGTAGCCTCCCAGAGTTTCGGATACATGCTGATAGAGGTGAAACCCGGAATGGTGTTGATTTCGTTTACCAAAACATCGCCATTGTCTTTGAGGAAAAAATCAACTCGGCTCAAGCCTTCGCAGGAAAGTACCTGAAATGTTTTGACAGCTATGGCCTGAATTTTTTTAGCGACGGCTTTCGGCATGTCCGCCGGAATTTTGATAACCGCGCCGTGTTCGTCAATGTACTTGGCATCATAGGAATAAAAATCTGCTTTGACGATGACCTCGCCCGGCACGGACGCCATCGGCTTGTCATTGCCGAGAACCGCGCACTCAATTTCCCGTCCGGGAATATTTTCCTCAAAAATAATCTTATTGTCGTATTTGAAAGCTTCTCCGATCGCCGCTTTGAATTCTTTTTCGTTGCGAACTTTGCTCACGCCTACTGACGAGCCCATGTTCGCGGGCTTTATGAACAAGGGCAGACCGAGCTCTTTTTTTACTTTCGCAAAAGCGATCTCGTCTCCGCTTTTGAAAGTGAGAAATTTGCCGATAGGAATTCCCGCGTCGCGAAGGAGGCGTTTCATCACATCCTTGTCCATGCCAACGGCAGAACCCAAAACGCCCGCGCCGACAAAAGGCACCCCCGCCAATTTCAAAAGCCCTTGAACAGTGCCGTCCTCCCCAAACGGTCCATGAAGAATAGGAAAAACGACATCGACGCGGGCGGCGGAGCCACCCGCGTCCCCAACAGCACTCAGCCGACCAGCGCTCTCGGGAATAAACGCAACCTCTTTTCCAACATCATTCAATTTGGGCATCGAGCTCGACACGCTTTGGAGTAGAAAATTTGAAGCATTATTCAAGAACCATCGGCCACTCTTATCTATGCCTATTAACACTACTTCGTACTTGTCTTTCGGGATGGCCTCAGCCACATTTTTGGCCGAACTTAGCGACACCTCGTGCTCCGCCGATTTGCCTCCGAACAAAATTCCAACGCGTATCTTTTTTGCCATAATAGAAAGAGTATACCATCAAAATTATTGAGAATCTTGTTTCATCATCAAACAATCCCCGTTCCCCCACATACACTTATAACGCGCTATAGCGCGTTATAAGTGTATGTGGAGTTTAGGTAAATCTCGCCTTAATTTTTAACAACAAGAGCGGTGACTGCCATGTGGTCGCTCACGCCATCGGAAAGTTTTACGTCAGAAATATGATACTCCGGCGTGCTGAAAAGTCCGTCAACCATAAGTTGCAAGTCCCCCGCCCGATGCAAATTTTTATCAACGCTTGTTTTGTAGTACGGCGGTATATTATCTTTATATCTAGCCGAAATGGAACTAAAAATTTCCAGCCCGCGAGGAGCGTTGAAGTCGCCGGAAAGCACGAACTCCGGCATAGTTTCAAGCGCGTCGAAAAGTTTTTTGATAGTGGCTCGTTGCTCGTCAGTCGCAGCGCCACCCTGGCTCCAAGTAAAATGAGTCGTTGCGAAGGTATACAAAGAACTTTCAAAAGAAACGGTGGCAGCAAGAAGAGCTTTGTTGGCGGTAATCCCTCCGGTCAGAGGGTTTTTGTAGAAAGACGGTATGGTATCTTCACTGCCCACATAATAATGAACGCGACAATCGGAAACAGGCAGTGCGGTCAAAATGCCAAGACCGAAATTTATTTGGGAGCTTGAAATATCCTCGCGAACAATGGGTGTTTTCGCCATCGGCGCGAAAACGCATTTCATGCCAAGTTCCCGCTCAAACATTACAATATCGCATTCAAAAAGCTCCTGTAGGCACACAACATCCGGCCGAAAAGCATTTAAAAATGGAATTACTCTGTCGTAATGCAAGTTGTGCTCTATGTTAATAGAAGCTAATTTAAGCATATTGTATTTTGAAGTATACGATTATCATAAAACAAAAACAAACGTCTAATCGTTTTATGACTGAAATTATACAACGATTCTAGAGTAACGTATCCATTGACTTGCTTTAACCAACTTTGATATAACAAGCGAAGCGTCGGGGCAAATATGTTTGCGTACTGACCTTTGAAACAAAAACCTCAACCACGGGAGTCTATGATAGCAACCGGTGAAAGTCTAAACGGCCAATCAAGCAACCGAGGAATCCTTAAAAAGTTTGACGAACAAATCAAGCGCATTCGCGGAAAACATCCTGTTCTCCTTGGCGGAATGAAACGAAAAGAATTCGATTGTCAAGCTAATCGGTTGCGACAGAAACTTGAAGTTATCACGGAAACGCCCAACGGCAACATTCTCATAGTCACCTGCCTGCCTTTTGGCTCTCTTGCGATGAGAATGAGAAGAATATCCTGCGACCGACACGCGGGCGTATGCGATTGCAATCTCGCAACCCTTGAGACTAAATACCCGCCAAAGACACTTTACGCTCTCGTTGGCGTAAATGACGGACGAGAACGACGGCTTCAATCAAACGGGAACGCAGAAATTGACTGGAGGATAATCAATGACCAGGTTAAACCGCACCATCCCTTAACCGCCTGGGCAGGGATTGATCTGGCTCTGCTGTATCCAAACGTGCTTCGGCAACATGGTCTAATCTTCGGCCATACGGCGATTCGGAACGCCGCAACCGCGCTTTGGATCTATCGAGGTCAGCCCACTTTTGGGAGCACTGGTGGAAAACGTTTCAAACGCTGCTCCGGCTTTCGCTTTGGAATTCCGAGTTATCAAACGCTTGTCACCCCGTAAGAAAGGCAGAAAAACAATAACAGCCAACCGATTCCAATCGGTTGGCTTTTTTATTTTAAGTGGCAATATCCGACAATACTAATTTTGCGGTACGGACTCCTTTTCATGATTACCGCTTGAACGGGTTAAAAAGAAAATGGCGGCCAAAAGCCCTGCCATGCCGACGATTTGGACAAAAGTAATTGGAGCGTTAATAAATACGGCATTAACGATAACCGCCGCGAGAGGAAACCCGAGTTCAGCTATGGTCGCAACCGATGCTTTGGTAAAAGTAAGACCTTTGTAGTAAATGAAAAGCGCCACGATACCGGATGTAAAAGCGATAATCAGCATGAAAAACCAATCGCGTGAAGTAATTGAGGAAACTATGCCAAGCGTACCTTGATAGGCGTTTATAACAAACAGAAAAACGAACGCTAAAGTAAAACGAAGCGCCGTCATCGTCTTAAAACTGATTGTTTCCAAAGCATACTTTCCCAACACGGTGGATGCCCCCCAAAAAAGAGCGGCGATGAGAGCAAGACTGACGCCGACAAAATTTGGATTAAAGGTTTCGCCTTGAAATACTTGAGGTATAAAACGCGGAAAAGAAATTATGTAAGCGGCAAAAATTGCCAGAAAAGTCCAAAGCCAAAAACGTTTCGGCAATCGCTCTTTGAGAAGCAACACCGCCAAGCCAATAGCGATAAACGGTTGAAGTTTTTGCAAAAGAATAGCGACTGACGGATTGACGTAATGAAACGCCTCCGTAAAAGCGATCGTGGCTAGAGCGGACCCGCCAAGCGCGACTGCGATAACCGAAAGCCAGCCACGCCACGTCAATTTTTTGAGTTCCGCCCAATTCATAATGAGAATCGGAACGGCAACCAGAATGTCAAAAAAATGTTCGCCTAGGACGATGAAATTGCTCGGCAAATCCTTTGTAAGCTGAAGCCGAAATGGCGCATCAGTCGCCCAAAGCATGGCGGCGAAGAAAATCAAATATGGCCCGAATTTTTGAAACGATAATTTCATTAAATTGGTTGGACAGTAACCTCACTAATGCGCAAAAAATCACGAGTGTTCCGAGTTAACAATATTGTTCCAGTAAATAGTGATGTTGCCGCAATAATACTATCAGGAGTTTTCAAGCGATACATCCGCCTTAATGTAGCGGCTATTCGGGCCAATCGAGAATCGAGCGACATAATGGAAACGGTAGTAAGAAGTTTTTCTATAAGAGTAATCTCATGCTCAGTACTATTAGAAAAGCTCAATAACTCAAGCTCTGTAACAACTGAAACATATACAGGCGAGCTTTCACTCAAAACTTTCTCAATGACTGGAAAAGCCCGCTCATCACCCTTGAGATAATACAAAATCGCGTTTGTATCTAGAGTGAACATATTATTTACCACTCACGACGCATACGCCGGAGTTCCATGATAGGGTCAGGTTTCTTTTTTTTCCAAAGCCCCCGCGCTTTTCGCCACACTGAAAGACGTTCTTTTTTACCAAAAAGAGACGCGAGGTTAATGTTCCATCTTTTATGTTCTGCGCGTTCCATGGCTACTATTATAGCACGCTCAACGGAAAAGACCTATTTCTTGATAATTTTTACAATACCATTATCAGCATCGACCTCAACTAGGTCGCCGTCCTTTAAAACTTTAGTGGCAACTTGCGTACCAATAATACAAGGCTTTTTGAGCTCGCGGGCGACGATGGCCGCGTGGGAAAGTATCCCTCCCGCGTCAGTCACAAAAGCAGCGCATTTTTTGATGATTGATAAGTATTCCGGCCGGGTCATTCCCGTGACTAAAATGTCTCCGTCGGTAAAATGGTCTGCCTTTGCCGGGTCAAGTATAATCCGTACTCGACCTATAGCTTTGCCTTTATAGGCAGTAGTGCCCTTTATGATACTATCGTCGGTCTGCTTAAAAACAACGCTTTCAATAGTTTTCACTTCAATACCGACGACAAACGCTGATGTTTTCATATTGAACAAAAGTGCGACATCCTTATTCCTTTCCTCCAGCATTTCTTTCGTTGGTAAAGTACCGCTATCAAGATAGCGGTACATTTCATTTTTGGTAAGCGACAGAGTAAGTTCCACGGGCAAACCTGATTTTCTACCAATATTTATGGCGAACGCGGTCAGAAATTCCTCTGTTCGCTTAAAAACAGGTTCTGCATACACTCGCGCTTCTTCAAAATGCGAAAGTAACTTTTCTAAAAGTTCGGGCGGAAGATAATCAACAACATATTTAACATTAATGTGAGACACGTAATATTTGAGAAGCCGGTCCCAATATTCTTTGTATTTTTCTAAACCAATTTCTTTTCCTTGATATCTATTTATAAATTTCAAAATACCCTTCGTCTCTTTCTTTAAAGCTTTGCAAACTTCTACCGCTCTATGGTTGTCTTTTCTTACTTCATCCGACAGGTAGTTTCCCAAAGCATCACGGTCTTGCTGTCGCCACCAACAGGCGCTTTTGCCTTCTTTAACAAAAAGAATCGCTTGTTTTAAAAAAATCCGGCCACCGAATTTTATTTCCTTGGTATACTGATCGCCCCAATGAGAACAGCTCAATATGCGCCATTCACCGGCCCATACTTGAATCCAATCGGATTGTTCAAATTCTTTGATATTCATATTATTTAACAATTCTAACAATGCCCTTTAGAGCATCCACTTCAAGTAAATCACCGCTTTTAATAACTCGCGTCGGCAATCTCTTCAATAACGGCAAGCGGTACATCCTCATCAAACTCAAAATTATTTTCCGGTTCTTTCTCGTCCATTTTCTTGTACGACACGCGCAACACCGGCTCTTTTCCTTCACCCTGATTAACAATAGTAATGTCAAAACCTTCCGTGAAATCAAATCCGTTTGGCATTAAGGATATCCACCTATCGCGCTCCGCCACGCCTTTCGTTTTTTCAACGATTTTCAAAAGAAACGATTCGGTAACACCCCCGTGAGAACCCAAAAATCTTTCCAACTTCGGGTCTTGATATTTACCGCTTTGAACAAGTTCAGTCCATCGGTTGGAAACTCCCAGATATTTCTTTACTATTTCCGCTACGCCCCGAGCCTGCCTGGAATATGTTGAACCTTTTTCGTCATGGAGCTCTTCCGCAAGCCTGTCACTATCCTCCGCCAAAAATTTCAGATATTGCTTCTTGACGGCAAACGCATCAAATGCCACTTTCCCAAAGGGCGTATTCTTGTCCATGAAAAAATCAAGGCGAGAATCACTCATTACTTTAGAGCCATAGGAGATATCACGGTCAAGTTTTGCTTTGAGCTCTTGGAGTGACTCGTCACCGACAATATCATCGAGCGCCTCGCCGGCCATCGCGAAAGCAGCGGTCTGTTGTGATCGTTTGCGTGGACTTCCATAAACCATGGTTTGCCGAAGATTAGGTTTTTCCTTAATTGCTTGCGCTTTTTCCATGCCTTGCTTCCGACCTGTTTCTGAAAGTTCGTATTCAGGATCAGATTTTGTCGGGTCTTTAAACTGCTCGCCGTGTCTAAAAAAATGCAGTTTTATTTCAGGAAAAACTTCCTGATTCGCTGAGATTTTTCATAATATAATGGCTATATTTTTAGTAATAATATAATAATACCATGATTTACATCGTATCTACTTTTGGTTCGCACGCTTGATTATTTTTACTATGCCAACATCGGCGTTAACTTCTACAAAGTCGCCGTCCTTTAAAACTTTGGTGGCGATTTTTCAATATTGAGGTTCAATCTTGATAATTTGGCGTTGCTACTTCTTTTTCCGCCATTTTTACGTCTCTTTTAATTTGGGCTATTAAAAGTTGCTTAGTTTTAAATGTTTGAAACGGGCGGAGGAATTTGTAGAGATATAGCGTCAGTTTTTTGCCGTAAAGCTGTCCCTTGAATCCCAAAATATGCGCCTCAATTTTCGGGAGCTTCCGCTTGTCAAATGGGCCAATGACGATTGCCGCCTTGCGGATTTTCTTTATGTGATGCAAATACGCCACTCCAGCGTAAATCCCGAGCGGTAACTCCATTTTGTCCTTCAGAAATTGTTTGCGGTCAAGATTGGCCGTCGGAAACCCGATTTTCCTGCCATAACCATCCCCTTTTAGCACTTTTCCTTCAATAATCGGACTTATCATAATTATTCGGTTATTCTGATTTTCTAACCCGCCTCGCGCTGTGTTTTTCAAGCCATATGGCAATATCCATAATCTCAAGTTTTTCTGAGACGACACGCAACGCGAAAATTTCTATGTTATCTTTTTCAACGGAGAGAAAAAAATTATTATTGTCCAGAAAAACGCCCGCTAAAGTCATGGCTGTCCGTTTGTTTCCATCAACAAAAGGGTGAAAATGGATAATGTTCCGAATATACAGCGCTGATTTTTCAAATACTGTTTTGTACAATTCTTTGCCGAAAACTTTTTGCTTCGGAGCTTCCACAAGTGAAAGAATGGCGTGTCTGTCTCGTACGCCATGACTGCCGCCCGTCTCGTCAATAACAAGCGAATGGACAAGCAAAATTTCCTCGGCAGTAAAATACCGAATCATGTTATTTATCCGCCAGACTCTTCAAATCATCGCGGTAACGATTGATAAAGTCCATGGTGAGACGAGCGATCTTATCTAGTCCCTTCGCAAATGTTTTTGACTCCGCTTTTCTGATAGTTATGGATTTGGCGCGATAATCGGCTGAAACGCTGACATGGTCACCCACAGTAAAACCCAATTCTCGCAAGGATTTCTTGGGAATAGTAACGGCAGCCGATGTCCCGACTTTAAGCACTTTTTGAATCATGTCTGTAGGTTATTTGATTATAATAATATTATAATCAAGCTTTTGTGCCTGTCAAGCTCATTTCAAAATTTTTACGACACCTTTATTGGTCCTTCTCCAAACCTCAGGACCTGGCTGTAACTTTAAACCCTAACTCAAAATACAAAGTCACTACTTCTTCTTAAGTATTGTTACAATACCACGCTCGGCATCTACCTCCACCAAATCCCCATCCTTCAAAACCTTGGTGGCGATTTTTGTTCCGATGATGCAAGGAACTTTGAGTTCTCGAGAAACGATGGCGGCGTGGCAAAGAAGCCCGCCGTCGTTAGTAATTATCGCTTTAGCTTTTTGCATTGCCGGCACGAAAGAAGGATTGGTCATCGGCGTAACTAAAATCTCACCTTGCCCAAATGATGAAATTTCATCCGCATGAGAAATAATATGAACTGCGCCTTGAATAACTCCACCCTTAAAAGCCACAATCCCTTTAAATTCTTTAATGCCAGTTTTATCGTCTTTAAAAACATGGGCAACATAACGTTTACATTCCTCACCTATAAGCAAAATATTTTTGTCCTTTGAAATCACGAGAACATGATCATTATAACGCTCATCAAGGTCATTTTTGGAAACAACTGATTTACCTTTTTGAAGGCTTTGTTTAATCTCCAGAAGTAGCATCTCAACGAATTGATCGTAAGTTAGTCTAAGCCGTTTTGCCGACTCTTTGTAAGCACCCCGAATATTATGAATGACGTAAGCTAGTGTCTCATCGGCATATTGAAAAGCGTAAGATAATTTTTTCATAGCTTTAATGAGAGCCGCCTCTTCCTCGCTAAAGAGCGTGTAATCCAAAACTTTTGGTTTAAATTCCTCCAGTTCTTTTTTTATAATCTCCTCGCCTTTTTTCATCTCATCCTCCAGCCGATTCTTCATGTCGGATAAACTATAACCATTACCCCAATAGTAATAATTGTTAAGGTGGGCAAACTTTTTCCAATGCTTCGTCAAAAACTGGTCATTTAGCTTGCTGTCTTTAATTTCCTTGAGCGCCAGTTTAAACAGCTCTTTCTTCTCTTCGGCAATCTCGCTAATCTTTTCTTGAGTGACAATCGCCGGCAAAATTTCATCAAATTTCTGCCCGAGACGTTTCTTTAACGCCTCTACAAAACCCTCAACAACTTTGTCGTTGAAATAAAAATAATAGAGATAGGCGAGCGGCACTGACCAAAGCCTTGCCGAGAGATCGCAATGCTCATAAATTATTTTAAAGAGTTCATCGTTCGTCGTTTTGGACCAATCAGTATTTTTTACTTCGTCCGTCCAAGTCCGAATTTGATTTGCCACATTCTCCATCTTAGACCCCCAAACATAGAAAAAATCCGGTTGCTTTTTAAGAAGCGCTTCAATAATCTTCTCCATTTCATTATGGTCTTCTTCGGCAATACAACGCGTGCCGTTGGCTTGAAGATAAAACTTTCCAACATAAGGAAAACCGTAAATCTTTTCTGGGTAATGTTCTCTCATTGCTAAACTGCCAACAGCGTCAATAAAAAGCGCGGCGTGATTTTTACCCCGACTAGCGCCATATGCCCACTTAATTTTATATGGATCAATTTTCATGGAGTTTTTCCTCCTTTTGCTTGCCCATTGTGTTATAAATTAACTATAACCATACAATAAATACATGGAGTGCATATGTACGAATAATAAATTAACGGCATATTAAAGTGACTGTTCGGCTTCAATAAACTTATCAAGCTCGCCATTTAAAACGGCATCTGGATTATTAACTTCCACATCCGTGCGATGGTCTTTGACCATTTTGTAAGGATGAAGAACATAGGAGCGGATTTGGTTGCCCCATTCCACACTTGTGGTTTTTGAAATGTACATTCCTTTTTCTTTCGCGATCCGCTCGTCCTCTTTAAGCTTCCAAAGTTTGCCGCGAAGCAAATCAATCGCTTTTTCTTTGTTCTGGGCTTGGCTTCGTTCTGATGTAACATGCACGGAAAGTTTCGTGGGGATGTGCAAAATCCGCACGGCTGTTTCCCGTTTGTTGACGTTTTGTCCTCCCGGACCGCCTGATTTGGCAATGGAAATTTCAAGTTCTTTTTCTGGAATGATAATGTCACCCTCGTTTGTTTTTTCAAACTTTGGAATAACTTCAACCATTGAAAAAGATGTGTGACGTTTCTGTTGAGCGTTAAAAGGAGACACTCGCACCAAACGATGCACTCCGCTTTCATTTTTGAGAGTTCCGTAAGAATTTTTTCCGGAAACTTCCACAGTGATGTTGCGAAATCCTCCGTGGTCGTTCTGGTTCTCGTGAAGCACGCGACATGACCAGCCTTTTTTCTCAAAATATTTTCGGTACATGGAAAAAAGCATTGATGAAAAATCTTCCGCGTCATCGCCTCCCGCGCCGGAAAAAATCGTCAATACCGCGTCCCCCCCGTCATAAACGCTCCCGCCTGAAACCGTAGCTTTAAGCTCTTGAAGTTCTTTGATAACGGCTTGCGCCCGATTTTTGTCAGACCAAAAATCGGGCGCGTTCATCGCTTCTTCGATTTTTCTGATTCGGGTTTCTTTTTTTTGCTTTTCTTCCTCCATATATTTTTAACCGCCGATGCAATCCAAAGGTTCGCGCCGGCGGCAGTCTTCTACTTATTATCCTCCTTAAAAAATTCAATGCTCGCCGACTTCAAGGAGAATTAATTTATGAGCAAAGAACAATTTTGGTTCTGGCGAAAGAAAAAGGGGCGCTGGAAGCTCGACATGTGGATGTCGAATGCGTTAGGAGGGAACGCGTACTTTGTGCTTCCAGCGAAAAGCTCTCCTTACCAAACACTCATAGCATATACTATAAAAGCGAATGGTCAAGGACTCCAATTCTACCCCTAAATGCAACACCCGAGTAAAATGTGGCTAGATTAGAATTAGAACCGATGGTCGTGTTTTAGTAAGCCGTAGTGCGCTATACTATATTCATTCAACTTTGCCTATGAACATCAATCTTCTTATCCATAACATCGGTTCAGTGCTTTCGGCGATTGCATCCCTCGGTTTGGCGTTTTTTACGTATTTCGGGCATCCGCGAAAAGTGGCGAATACCACTCTGGCTCTGACAATGCTTTCGGTGTCGGTTTTCTACATTTCGCACGTCATCGGGGTCAATCTTACCGACCCGCTTTCTTCTCGAGCGGCGCTGATGTTTAATGTCTCCATTATTTTTATCGTCATGTTTAACGCCCACTGCGTACTCTCGGTTATCGGTCAGGCCAAAGAAAAGCGCTATCTGATCACATTTTTTTACGCTACGGGTATTTTTCTGACGCTGTTCTACTTGTTGCAACCAGACGCTTTTCTCGCGCCCTCAACGGCAAAAATGTACTTTCCAAATTATTACGAGGCTGGCACATACCATTGGGTAATGAGAGTGATTTTCAACTTCATCATTCCCATTTATTTTCTGGTGGCGATATTTAAAGCATATCGGCAGGGAGACCAGGTAATGCGAAACCGGCTCAAATACTTTTTTCTGGCTCTTACCCTTGGATATTCCATCGGGTTCATTCCGGTGCTTTTAGTTTTTAACATTCCGGTTAACCCGAACTGGGGTTTGTTCTTTATTTTCTTTTATGCCGTGCCGTTCGTGTACGGCGTGCTTTCGTATCAATTGTTGGATATTCGCATTTTAGCCAAGCGAGCGTTTCTTTACGCTTTGACCGTTGTGGCGATGAGTCTTTCCATTATTTTTATCAGTTTTTCCAATAATTTTATTACCGCCAGGTATCCGGCATTTCCCCTGTGGCTCATTCCGTCATTGGCGTCGCTTATCGCGGTTGGCATCGGAATATTCGTTTGGCGAAAAATCCGTGAAACTGATTTGTTGAAATATGAGTTTGTGACGATAGTCACCCACAAGTTTCGCACTCCGCTCACTCACATTAAATGGGCAACTGAAGACCTTATGAAAATTAAACTTCCGGCGGAACAGCGCAAACAAATTGAAGACATTAAAATTTCCAGCAATCGCCTCGTGGAACTTACCAATTTGTTAACCGCTCTTTCTGATCTCGGAGAAGAAAGCTACGCTTATCGCAAAGAACCGGTCGCGCTTGAAATTTTTATGCGCCAAACCATAACGCCTTATCTCAAATGGTTTTCAGAAAAAGGGGTGCGGTTTGCTTTTCAAATAGCCGATAATTTGCCGAGGGGGGTTTTCGACCCCGCCAAAATCCGTTTCGTATTGAGAACGATTCTTGAAAACGCTCTAGCCTACACGGCTCCAGGCGGAACGGTCACCGTTTCCGGGAATGCCGACAACAGCTCGGTTATTGTTCGCGTGAAGGATACCGGTATCGGCATTGCTCATCAGGACCAGCCGCAAATTTTCACAAAATTTTTTCGCTCCGCTGCCGCGAAACGGACCGACACCGAAGGAATGGGTGTTGGTCTTTTTATGGCGAAAATTATTGTGGAACGGCACGGCGGAAAAATTCATGTTTTTTCTGAAGGAGAAGGAAAGGGAAGCAGTTTTACAATTACGCTCCCGATTTCTTAAATTGTAATAAATCTAAGAAATCACAATTCTTTAGGGCTACCCTTAGCGCGTTGATGTTTTGCCCCAGGCGTACCGTTTCCGCAAGAAAAACTTGGAGAACCCCAATTTTACGGAAGCGTCCGAAGCAAATTTAACGAAGCTCCCCATAGTGTTTTTACATATTTAATTCGCGCTTCCAACGCTTCCTCAAACTTCCCCCGTAACTCAAGAAGCGCAACCTTGTAACGCAAATCGCTGTCGCATTTTGTTTTCCATTCTTTTTGAGCATTGTCCCATTTTTTAAAGTCATCAAACTCATTATCCGTAATAGCTACATACTCTTCCGCGGCTCGCGTGATTTCTGCTGGTATAACCAGTGTCTTTGATATTTCTAACGCATCCGCTTCTGCCTTATCATGCGTCGCCATCTCTACTTCTAATTTTTGGTTCTCTTTAAGCCGTTTAACTTGCTTGTGAGCCCTTATCACATTTAACACCTGTTCAAAACGTCGGTATCCATCGATAGACTTTATGGTTTCCAGACCATTACCATTATTTACCGCCATATAAATGTGCTCATTAATAAGAAATGCTTCATTTTTAAGGGCTTCTGTAAATACGGGATTGTCCGGCAAATTTCCAAAGTCTTCAGAGAGTGTTTTCATCCAGACTTCCGCCATGTTAAAAGGTCGTTCAGGTATGTTGTCCATGTAAAAAGTATATCACAGCTCCGTGTGCCATTAGCCGTATTATTTTTACGGCTTGATGTGTAAAATCTTTAATGCGCGGCCGAAGGGATTCGAACCCTCGATCTATCCCGTGACAGGGGATTGTGTTAGGCCAGCTACACCACGGCCGCACGCTTCAATTTATTGTATTTCTCAAATACTTTCTTTTTCCTTTCCAAGAACAAACCATTTTTGAGATATGCGCTTCCATTATACATAAAATCATACAATTTCAAAGAATCTCTTAAGCCGTACTGAAGGCGAGCATAGTTATTCTTTGATTTATAGATGGAACCCCCTTTCAAACATAGCTCATTGAGTCTGATTTTTAGATGCTTTAGAAATGTAAGCGAACAAGAAGTAAATGCTATGAAAAGCACCGCGGTGGGATGTTTTCGCTCTTTGTGGAGTAATCCGGCCCAAATATTTCCGTCGCCATCGAAATAACCGCGCGTAAAATCAGCAAAGTACTTTTTGGGAACATTCGGGATGCTCATGCTCTTAGTCTTTCGTTCATTGAAACCGAGCTTCCGCAGATTATTACACATTTCAATACTGCCTATTTGCAATCTGTACTGAGCTCTCTCGTTCTTCTTTTCAGACCGTTTACCGATCTTGTGCTCCGAATCAATAGCCCTTTTAATGGAGGAGATCAGGTTTTTGTCGCTAATTTGTATACACCAAAATTGTCCTCCGCGCCTGTTGACTGTGATATACCCGTCCGCTGCAAAGAAACCCAAAACATACGCCATTTCCGGTGTCCACTTTTTGAAAAAATCTTTGTTAATTTTTTTGTAGATTGGCACCCCCACATTATATCATGTGACAGGACATTATACTAACCAAATCGACACATAAAAAGCAGCCCAATAAATGGACCGCGAACGACAAGACTTTTCATCGAGATTTCCAAGACAGACTGACTCCTACTAAGAACCGTTCGCCCCTGACGCTTGGATAGTCCCATCTGCAAAAAGGAAAGATCAATTCTGTTCTCGGAGAAAATTTCCATATCCTCCCAAAAATGTCGGCTTCCTCCTCACTCTTTGCCCACCTTTCAAGATGGCAGTAATAGAGATTGGGCATGAATTCTTTCTCGGCAGGAACAAGAGTCAGTGGGGGTTCTTTGTCTGACGGATCTGTTGGGGACTTTTCCCGCTGGAAAGGTTTGCTAGCAAGAAGCAGATTCGTACCTCCATGAAGGGCCAATTGTGCAGGCACCGGCATCCGCAATAATAAAGGGGCGAGAGAAAACCTCGGCAGTGGCGGTGTTGCTTTTGGCAACATTGCCAACATTGTAAGAGAATTCGTTCCTACCTCTTTGAATGTTTCCTGACACCGCGCAGTCTGCAACAACAGAAAGGCGCCAACCAGTGTTATAACCGTCTTCATGTGAAATGTTCTTAGAAATTTGGAGTTCGTTTACCGCACACTGACGACAATCATAACACAAAGAATGAACCCCTGCTTCTTTGAAAACAAAACGAGAAAAAGTCAATTATTTATTGACACCGACGGGACTCGTATTTGGTGTCGGGGGAGAGACTTGAACTCTCAACCTCAGCTTTATGAGTGCTGTGCTCTAACCAGTTGAGCTACCCCGACAATGTCCACAAAATAACACAACTGTTAGTCTTATTCAATCATTCCTTTCCTATGATGGTTGATTTGTGGATAAGCGTATGTAATACTGCTTAATGTTATAGCGGGGTAGAGTAACAGTAATTCGCAAGGCTCAAATTGGGCTCATTAGGCAGTAATGCGTAATGGATAACCCGTCAAATTCGGTGAAGCCTAAACCTCTTTATGAGGAATGGTAATACCGAGCCAAGCGCTAATTTTGTCCGCCAGAGGCGGTTACAAAATTGAGTGTCCCGAGTAATTGAAAGGGACAACCTTTCCTCAAAGACTCGTCCAGGACACTCAATCTTGCGGCCACTTGCGGTGGGCAAGATTGGTGAAGGTGTAGAGACTAGACGGCAGGTCCCCCACTTTTTATAAAAGTTGGGGTAAGGTATAGTCCAGACTACAAACCGGAGCGCATAATAAGTTATGTGCTCGGGCGGTGAAAACCGTGGCAGTAAGCATAACCTTGAGATGTCCGTGCAATTCGGACCCCCGCAACAATAAACATAAAAGCCCCAGTGGGGCTTTTATGTTTCCATAATGCCAATTCGCTATACAAACCTTCATATATAATGAAACTCCTTGAATACCTCTTCGTAAAGACCGACCACTCTTTGCGCTTCGCGGTCCGTAATCTGAAAATTACTGCCTTCGTGAGCAATAGCGTTTCTCACTCGATGCGCTTCCCACGCTTTATCAATAGTCAAGAAATCGCTCTTTTCCACAGCCTTAAGCTTATCGCTTAAAGTTTCTCCATGGTAACTCATCTTGGTAAGCATTTCATCCAAAATGATATCGCATTCAAGAATAGCCAGTCGCCAATCGCTCGAATTTGCCGAATTGATGTGTTGGCGAATTTTATCCCAACGACCGTTGAAAAATTTGCCGTCTTTACCCTCTGCGGAGGAATACTCTCCGGCTTGAGCTGAAGTACCGGCATGATCGCGGTCACCGCCACCATGAACTTTTTCTTTAAGTTCACGCATAACCGCGCCCATTCGAATCGTGCAGTAAATAACGCCAGTTAGTAACAAAAGTGAAACTAGGACGGACAAAGGCCTGATGAAAGAAAGAATTGTCACCAGGAGATTAAGCGTTGAATCGCCGCTGGGAAGATACTCGCCACTCAAAAGATAATAAATCTTCTCGTAAAAATAACCGGGGTTGAGAGAGGTGGTTGATGGCATAATAGATTTTATTTAAAGCAAAACGCCTTTCCGACTTCAAAAAGCAACGATTCTCCACCAACCGACGCCATGAATTGGAGTCCCAACGGAAGTTGTCTTCCGGAAACTTCAGCGACGCCCGACGGCACAGAAATGGCGGGGATACCAGCGATATTGGCGCTCACAGTGAAAATATCAGCCAAATACATAGACAGAGGGTTGTTAGATTTTTCGCCAATCTTGAAAGCCGGCGTTGGGGTCGTCGGTGTGACCAAAATATCAACTTGTTTGAACGCGGCGTCAAAATTGTTTTTAATATCTTGTTGAACCTGAACAGCTTTATTATAATACGCGTCATAATACCCGGACGAAAGTACGTAGGAACCCAAAAGAATCCTGCGACGCACTTCCCGCCCAAAACCCTCCCCCCGCGACAATCTATAATCGTCCAAAAGACTTCCTCCTTCCTTACGTAAACCATACTTAACTCCATCAAAACGAGCCAGATTGGTTGAAGCTTCAGCCGGCATAATAATATAGTAAACGGCGAGAGAATGGCTTATTGTTGGAAGTAAAATGTCTTTGATATTGTAACCGAGCTTTTCCAGAACTTTAAGAGATTGGTTAAAATTATCCGTCACGGTTTTATCAATCCCCTCGCTTGCGGTAAAAACTCTCGGCACTCCTATTTTCAAGTTTTTAGTTTTAAGCTTGTAATTTACAGTTTCAAGGTCGAGAGAGGTGCTGTCTAAAAGGTCGCGGCCCTTAATGCAATTAAAAACAATTTCCGCGTCTTCAACTGTTTTGGCAATCGGACCGACTTGGTCAAACGATGACGTCATGGCCATAAGTCCGTGGCGAGAAACGGCGCCATAAGTCGGCTTCAAACCGACAAGGCCGCAAAAGCTCGCGGGCTGTCTGATAGAACCGCCAGTATCGCTCCCGAGCGCCGCCAGCGCCATGTCGGCCGCCACCGCCGCGGCCGAGCCACCGGAGGAGCCACCCGGAACGCGCCCAAGGTCATGAGGATTCTTGGTCGGTCCGTAAGCGGAATTTTCAGTTGAACCCCCCATGGCAAACTCGTCCATGTTTGTCCGACCAATAAATACCGTCCCGGCATTTTTGAGTTTTGCAATAACCGTCGCGTCATAACTTGCCACATAATTTTCCAAAATCTTTGACGCCGAACTTGCCCGTCTTCCTTTAACAAGAATGTTATCCTTAACGGCAATAGGGATACCAGTAAGAACGGTCGCCGAACCGTCTTTTATTTTTTCATCAGCGAGCGCCGCTTGTTCAAGCACGTCGCCATACACCTCAAGATAGACGTTTAGTTCTTTGTTTTTCAACTTGATTGCTTCAAGATAAGCTTTGGCAAGTTCCACGGCGGAATACTCGCCTTTCATCAAAGCGTCGTGAGCCTTTTTTATGGTGAGTGTTTTTAAATCAATCATATAGAACTCGATACAAATTACGAATGGGGAGCGAATAACACTAATGACACCCGTAGGTACAAATCTTTTTCTTTATTCGTGTTATTCGTTCTCATTCGTGTATTGGTGTCGTGTTACAAAATTTTTTTCACCTTCACATAATTTCCTTCCCTCTTCGGCGCGGCGGAAAGCAAATCCTTGGTAAAAACGCCGCTATCATGAGGATTAGCGTCTTCTCTCATTACATTATGAACAAAACCCGCCGTCTTCTCCAAACCTAAAACCGCGGAAACTTTATTAATCCGCTCAACATAACCCAAAATTGCATCCATGTCTTTTCTCAAGGCTTCTTTTTCCTCCGGTGCCAAATAAATACGACTCAATTCGGCTAATTTTTCAACCTCTTTCAGATTAATCATAAAAAATATAATAACATTATTTAAGCATTTTATTAAACTCCGCCTCGGATAAAATTTTCACCCCAAGCTTGATAGCTGTTTCGGCTTTGGAGCCTGGATGGCCACCTGTAACAACAAAACTGGTTTTAGCCGACACTGATGATGTCGGATGGCCGCCGAGAAAGCGAATTTTTGCTTCGGCTTCTTCACGAGACATGGCCTGCAGAGTGCCTGTGATAACAAAGGTTTTTCCGGCAAGAGGCAACTTAGTTTCGTCAACCGATTTTGGATTTTCTATTGTAACTTGCTTTAGTAAAGCGCCCAAAATTTTTAAATTTTGTTTGTCGGCAAACCATTCCGAAACTGCCTTCCCGACCACCGGTCCAACCCCATCAATTTTTTCAAGCTCTTCAAAAGAAGCGCCTCGGATCTTTTCAAGTGACCTGAAATGCTTGGCGAGATCATTGGCTGTTTCCTCCCCGACTTGCGGAATGGAAAGCGAAGCAATAAGGCGAAACAGAGCTATTTTTCGGGCTTTCATTATAGCGGCAAGCAGATTATCAACTGATTTTTCGGCAAATCTGGGCAAAGCTATTAACTCGTCTCGCTTGAGCGCAAAAATGTCGCCAAACGATGAAATTAAATCCTGTTCCAGAAGCATATCAATGATTTTTGGACCCAAGCCGTCAATGTCAAAACATTTTTTTGAAACAAAATGATAAAACCGGCGCTTTTGCTGGGCAAAAGAATTTTTATTAACGCAACGCCAGGCGGCTTCTCCGGGAACTCGTTCAATACGCCCGTCACCCCCGCACTCCGGCACCAATTTGGGCCAAACAAAAACTTTTTCTTTTCCGGTTCTAAGCTCTTTTACCACTGATACGATGTCAGGAATGACATCACCGGCTTTTTGCAAAATTACCGTATCGCCTATTCTGACATCAAGACGATTTATTTCATCTTCGTTGTGAAGCGTCGCTCTCGACACCGTTGAACCGGCAACTGAAACGGGTCGGAGGCGGGCGACCGGCGTTAAAACACCGGTACGCCCGACCTGAAGAGTAATGTCCTCCACAATAGTCGTCACTTGTTCGGCTGGAAACTTGAAAGCAATGCCAAAGCGCGGCGCTTTGCCGGTATAACCCAAAACATCCTGGTATTCCCGCTCATCAACTTTTACCACAATACCGTCGGCTAAATAATCTTCTTTTGTTATTTTTTTTTGCCATTCCCGCCAATAACCAATCACTTCGAAAATGGTACGGCAATGCTTGTAATGCGAATTGACTTTGAAACCGAGCCGTTCCAAAAATTTCAGCTCTTCGCGTTGCCGCTTTGGCAGTGACTTTGAACTATACGATATATCGTATAAAAATGCGTCAAGCCGGCGTGAAGCGGCGATGTTAGAGTCAAGCTGGCGAATTGAACCAGCGGCAAGGTTTCTGGGATTGGCAAACGGCTCCTCACCGCGAGCCGCGCGAGCTTTATTTAAAATCTTAAGCTGGTTCTTGCCCATCCAAATCTCGCCTTCAACAATAACGCTTAAAGGTTCTGTCAGACGAAGCGGCACCGATTCAATGGTTTTCACATTCTCCGTAACATCCTCTCCCACCACACCGTCGCCTCTGGTCACGGCTTGCTTCAAAAAACCGTTCTTATATTCAAGCACTATTTTAAGACCGTCAATTTTATGCTCGCAGGTATAAGTTGGCGCTAGGTCTTTACCGGTCTCTGTTCTAAGAAAACGTTTGACCCTCTTATCAAACTCAATCATCTCTTCGGGCGTAAACGCGTCATTAAATGACCATTGCGCCACTTTATGAGTAACTTTCTTAAATTCAGGCAAGGGTTTTCCGGCTACCCTTTGAGACGGTGAGTCTGGAGTGACAAGCTCCGGATATTTCCCTTCAATTTCCACGAGCTCGCGTTTGAGCGAATCAAGCGCCGACTCGGAAATCTCCGGCTTGTTCAATACATGACAGAGATAGCGATGCCGTTCAATCGAACCTTTTAGCTTCGTAAGCCGGTCGCGAACATCGTCGGGTACACGATCCATAACGTTAATAATTTACGCGCAAAGCGCGTTCCAATTGAGTCGGACTTAAAATGTTGCAGGTGTTATGACCGAACGATTCAATTTTGGTTTTTTGAGCTAAATCATTTTTGGTGACCTCTACTGTCGCGCACGGCGCCGATGAGTTTCCGCCTAGCTGGAGATTAAAAGTGCTTTTTTTAGGATCCAGTCCCCCTCCGCCAACATTCTGAATTCCGCCTCCGCAATTTATAGGGGATATTTTGCCGCCTGAAAAAACGTCCAGGCCGGTACCCCAATACAAAGCGCATTCCGCTCCGGAGTCGGCGGCGTAAAACGCTATCACTGACTCCCTACCGAATGATGAAAGTATCACCTCGCGTAAAGCGATATTCAAAATAGCGACACTGATTGAAAGCATTACGCTTGACGCAAGAACGGCAAACAATAAAGCAAAGCCTTTTTGGCAACATTTGACATGTGACATTTGACATTTGACGGACATAAATCGCGGGTGGCTTGGTTAATTGTTAATGGTTAATTGTCAATTGTTACATTAAAGTGGCGACGGATACCAATCAAAAATCCTGGTATTGACGGTAATGCTCTTTTGAATCTTACCGGTTTTCCAAGACACCGTTGCCGCCACATCAGCTGCTGGATGTAAGGTACCGATATCAACTGATGTAATGAAAAGCTTCCGGGTAAAAATACTGTCCTGCAAACCACCGACAGGTCTTCCGTCGCCACTATTTCTACGCTCACCATATATGCCGGTTTCTGGATCAAAAGTCAGTTGGCATTTTCCCGCATCAGTAGAACAATCAATAATTTTCCCGGTATTAACATCAACGCCGCAACCGCTCGCCGTCTGACATGTTCCCAAACCTTTCAACCAATCGCCTGATTGGGAACGTCCGATAAGATTGTTAGTGTCTCTAATATTGCGCGCGTACTCAATGGCTTCTTGAGCGAGAAAAAAGGCCGTTACTTGGTCTCGGGCGTAGATTGAGCTGTTGAGACCGCGCTGGGCGATAGTCAGCGGAGCAACCATGGTAATGGAAAGAATGGCAATAGCCACAATGGTTTCAATAATGGAGAACCCGGTAGTGAATTTTGGCGAGGCGCGAAGCGCGCGGACGAAAGTCCATCGCCAAAATCTACTACCGGGAAAACCGCGAGAGCATGTGCCATGGAGCATGGAACGCGTATCATAAGAAAAATTGCGTCGCCGCGCGTTTGCCGCGCGGTACTCTTCCCGTTTTATGTTCCATGTTCTATGTTCCATGTTATATGTTTTGTGTTCCATGTTTTGTGTTCTGTGTTTTATGTTTTGTGATCTGTGTTGTACATTGTACTTTTCACTTTAAACTTTTAACTAATTGTTCGGCACATCCATAAGCCTTTGGGAAACAAAGGTCTGTATGTCAAAATTAGACCGGGTTCTATTCTTGGCGCCTTGGGCGGTGGTCCTGCTAACCTCGCCGCGCGCAGTAATCAGAATTCTCGGTTCCGGAGCAGTCAATGGACCGGACAATCCGGAACTTTTTGAAACATTAATTGATGTTCCTTCGTGGGAATAAGTGACTGTTTTGCCGTATTGGTCTAAAAAAGTGATTCTTGTTAAGCAAGAACTGGAATTGTCGCCCGACGGATATCCGCTGCCGGTTCGCAAATTGCGTGACATACTGTCAAGCGCCAAACTTAAATTATCAATGGAAGATTTAAGCCCTTGAGCCTTGCGATTGGCGTCAACAACGCTCAAAAGCACCGAGGTGGTCGCGAGCATCACAAAACTAAAAAGGGCGATTGAAACGAGCATCTCCACAAGCGTAAAACCCCGAGAACATGGGATACGCAACATGGAACATGCAACAGAAGAAGGGTGGGTTGATTTTTCCCCTTTTCTTATGTTCCATGTTCCCCGCCCGACCGGGCGACTCCGGTCCCCGCCAGAATGACACTGTCGGGCTGGGTTCGGGCGGGCATGTTCCATGTTTTGTGTTTTGTGTTCCATGTTATCTAATG
>Ga0209211_10001983_pt1 | contig 36673 bp, 38 predicted proteins | sample RifGroA2_FD_183992 | JGI IMG/M metagenome (GOLD analysis project Ga0209211, IMG submission 183992) | Groundwater microbial communities from Rifle, Colorado, USA - Groundwater A2 (SPAdes) (version 2) | ecosystem: Environmental > Aquatic > Deep subsurface > Groundwater | place: Rifle, Colorado... | reverse complement strand
GTTTCAGGAGTTTTACTGCCGAAGTATTACAACTTTCTGTCGTTTCTACGTACTAAGCTTCGTCTTTCTTATCAACCTAAATCAACTTGATATCAACCGTTTGGAATACCAGCGCCAAAAATCTATCGACAAAAGATAAATTCGTTTTGATTACGATGATTGTTATGTTTTTGGCAACTATAGCGGGAGTTATAGCGAGTAGATTACCTAAGACACTATTCAATCAAGCCGCTCAGCCTAACACTGGTGTGAGGCCACCTAATATAACTCAAAGACCGCCTCAAAAGAGACCTACTAATACTCCAAAACCTAAACCCAAGCCTACTAAGAGGCCAGCTTACACACCAATTTAATAGAAAGACTATACAAGTCGTTCACTGCCAACGTCGCTTTTTACGAAAGAAATCTTCTCTTACAGATAAATCAGCAACGTGGATAAACCATTCAAGAAATACCCTCAAGACAAATAAGATTGAAAAGAAAATCAGGAGATTTCTTTGAGAATTAATTAAGAAATTGAGCGACTGAAAATAAGTCGCAAAAAAAACCAAATAAAAGAGGCTTTCAAAGTGATTAGCAAAAATAATAAAAATCTTCCGATTATTGGCAAGATAAAAAATCATCATTCCAATAAATCTCCAGACTAAAAGAATAAAAAGTAAAAAAATATATTTTGGGAAATGAATCCAGGCATAAGTAATCTCAAAGATATATACCCAAAAATCCAGTGTCTTATCAATAAGCTGATACTCGTTTTTTGACACAACATGGTGGGCAAAATCAGCATCGACTAAGTCGAGAATTAGTGATAAAATTACTGATAAAACAGGCCAGACAAAAATTATTGGTGCCATAAGCACTCGCAGACCAATAACAAGGAAATAAAAGATTTTGTGCACAAGTTAAATATATCAAATAATTTTAAGATTTTTGGCTCAGACCCTCAATATGAATAATATTAGAAATTTCGCCATAATTGCCCATATTGATCATGGGAAGTCGACGCTTGCCGACAGATTACTGGAGCTGACCGGGACTGTCGAGGCAGGACACCATGAGGCACAGATGCTTGATCAAAATCCGATATCAAGAGAAAGAGGGATAACTATAAAATTAGCTCCTGTACGTATGATCTATCGAGGATTGAAGGAAGGATTAGATGCGAGTCAAGAGAATAGAAGTGAGAAAATTGAAACAAATCTAACTCCCAGCTTCCAAATTCCTAACTCGTTTCCAAACCCATTTTCCTATGTTCTTAATTTGATAGATACACCTGGTCATGTAGATTTCTCATACGAAGTTGACCGGACACTTGCTTGTGTTGAGGGCGTTGTTCTACTAGTTGATTCAACCCAAGGAATCCAAGCGCAGACGATCGCTAATGCCTATAAAGCGATAGAAAAAAATCTTGTGATAATTCCCGTAGTTAATAAGATTGATATGGCTAATGCAGAAGTCTCAAAAACTAAAAAGCAGTTGGTCGATTTTTTAGGAATAAAAGAAGAAGAAATATTTTGTGTATCGGCAAAAACGGGACTAGGCGTAGAAAATTTATTAAAAGCAATAATTCAAAAAATTCCGAGTCCTAAGGTCATTTCGATGGAGAAAAACGCTTCGCTAGATTCCTCGATCGCTTCGCTCACTCGGAATGACAACAGAGTTCAGGCGCTCATATTTGATTCATATTATGATTCGCATCGAGGTGTAATTGCTTTTGTCAGGGTGTTTGACGGCGAGTTAAAAAAAGGTAAGAAGGTAATACTGTCAGCAGCGAATGAATCTTTTGAGATTCAGGACGTCGGCTACTTTAAGCCTGCGTTAACTTCACAGCCGGTGCTCCAAAACGGCGATATAGGATATGTTGTTACTAACTTAAAAGATATTCATAAAGTATCAGTTGGTGACAGCTTGGTCACCGACCCTTCTCTATCGCTTCCAGGTTATAAAAAAGTAAAATCAATGGTATTTGCATCAATTTTCCCAACTGATACAGGCGACTATCCAAATTTACAAAAGGCTTTAGGAAAACTTTATTTAAATGACTCATCGCTTGAGTTTTCCTTGATTCACAGTACTGCGCTTGGAGCGGGGTTTAGGGTAGGATTTCTCGGATTATTGCACGCCGACGTAGTCCGCGAGCGGCTTGAGCGGGAATTTGATCTTTCAATAGTATTGACTCCACCGCAAGTCAAATTTAAGTACGAAAATGATAGTTTTTTTGAGCCTTACGTTAAAGTAATGATTGTCACCCCTGATAATTATGTCGGTGTAGTTATGCAACTTTGCCAAAATTACCGAGGCAAGTTTCTCAATATGGATAATAAAAATCAAACGGTTTTAGAGTATGAATTACCGATGTCAGAACTTATTTCTGATTTTTTTGATAACTTAAAAAGCTCCTCATCGGGTTATGCATCACTAGACTGGGAATTTTTACGGTATCAAAAAGTTAAGGCAGATAAATTAGAGCTACTTATTAATCTTGAGCCGATTGATGAATTTAGTGAGGTAGTCGTTGAAGAACGCGCATATGAAAAGGCGAGCTTCCTCACTTCCCGGTTAAAAGAATTGATCCATCGACAGCAATATGAAGTGAAAATCCAGGCGAAATATAAAGGAAAAATAATTGCATCCGCTCGCCTCTCTCCTTTTCGAAAAGACGTGCTAATCAAAAGCGGTAAAGTAATCGGGGCCGGCGACGTCGGGCGTAAGAAAAAATTACTTGAGAAACAAAAAGAAGGCAAGAAAAAAATGAAAATGATTGGAAAAGTGGAAATACCAAAGGAAGCTTTCTTAAAATTATTTAACAAAAAGTAGTATAATGGTTGAATGTTCTGGATCAATCGTCGACGATCCGTCTCCTCTTTCCCAGAACATACCTTGAAATTTATATGAAAAAGATATTTGAGAATGGGCCGTTTTTAATTATTATTGCAGCAATACTATGGGCGCTTGATGGGATAATACGGAGATCTCTTTATGTACTTCCCCCAATTACAATAGTTTTTTTTGAGCATTTAATCGGCTTAGTTATTCTTACGCCATTTTTATTAAAAGACCTAAAAGGGTTTAAAATCAAATCAAAAGAATTTTTAGCGATTACACTTGTCAGTTTATTAAGCAGTGTCCTTGGAACTCTTTGGTTCACAACTGCTCTTCTAAAAGTAAATTTTATTTCTTTTAGTGTCGTCTTTCTTATACAAAAACTTCAACCGATTTTCGCAATTTTTTTTGCCAAGATTTTGCTTAAAGAAAAAACCACTAAGAAATATTATATTTGGGCGGGGCTTGCGGTAGTCGCCGCCTTTTTCGTAACTTTTAAAAATGGTGCCGTGAATTTCAAAACGGGATCAGGGACGATCGAGGCAGCGCTATATGCATTAGGAGCTGCTTTTGCCTGGGGATCATCGACAGCATTCTCAAGATATGCACTCATTAATAATAAGGATAAAGTAGTGACAGGGCTTAGATTTGCGATGGGGACAGTGATATCTCTCATATTTGTTTATATTTTAAACGCCCAGTCAAGTTTAGTGACAATAAATTTCAGTCAGGCTTTAAGATTTATTGTTATTGCGCTTTCAACAGGAATGGTTGGGCTACTTATTTATTACAAAGGATTAAAGAAGACAGAGGTAAAAGTATCGACGATTTTAGAATTAACCTTTCCGGTCCTGGCCATATTTATAGATATGTTTTTGTATAAAACTTTCCTTTCTCCGACTCAACTCATAGCTGCGGCGGCGCTTTTTATCTATATGTATAAAGTTGTCCAGTCAACCAGGGTTAAATAATGACTACATTTACGAGCCATCAAATTAAAGGACGGGGTAGAGCGAGAAAATTAGGATACCCAACTATAAATTTAGAAATTCCTGAAAACTTAGATTTGAAAGAAGGAGTATATGGAGTTCAGTTTATGGTTGATGAAAAAAAATATCTTGGAGCAATGCATTACGGTCCCTCCCCTACTTTCAACGATGAGGAAAAAACTCTTGAAGTATTTTTAATTGATTTAAAGGATAAGGCAATTCCTGAGACTAATGGTAAAACATTAAGAATAAATATCTTAAAATATTTGAGAGAAATTTTGAGCTTTAAAGATATAGATAAATTAACCAATCAAATTATTGAAGATATTCGTGAAATAATATCATTGAAAGATGACTAATCCAGTGTTCTTAAGTTACTCAATTAATTAGAGTGATTTATTGAAAAATATCCTACTCACACTGTGTCATTCCCGTGAAGACGGGAATCCAGACTAAATATTTCTTATAAAATGTCTTGATACAAATCTATCCATCCCGGATTTTTTTCCTCAATTAACCTAAGCTTCCATTGACGATTCCATTTCTTTATTTGTTTTTCTCTAACTATCGCGAGTTCAGGATTTTTATGAAGTTCAAAATAAACTAATTGATGGACCTTATATTGTTTAGTAAATCCTTCAACTTTATTATTTTTATGTTCCCAAATTCGTTTAGCTAGATTATTAGTTACTCCAACATATAAAGTTCCATTTTTTTGTGAGGACAAAATGTAGACGTAATATGTTTTATTAAACATATGGTCTAATTATATAAATTTCCGATCAGGTCGGGAGTGACAAACAATGATTGCAAATGTTTGTCAACTATAGACTGGATCCCCTCCTTCGAGGGGATGACAAGTAAAATTGTAGACTGGATCCCCTCCTTCGAGGGGATGACAAGTAAAAATATAAAAAACGTAAGGTTTGAGAAAAAAAGTATTAGAAGCTAATAAAAGTATAAAAATCTAAAATTATCGTGAGCTTCCTCCAATGACGTGACCGTGATAATTTGCTCGGCCATCATGATCGCTACTTTCTAAAGGTATTGTTTTTCTAGGAGGTGTGTCCCCTTGCTTTTTTATTCGAGGTTTTGACTCGAACTTTCTCGTTATTTCTAATTTTAAAGCATCGAGATGTGGCTTAATACCAAGCCTCCAGAGTTCGCCTGCTTGAATTAAGTTGAGAAGGTCTTTGAAAAAAACCTGGTGGTCGAAGATCTTCTGTCATATGGTCTTCCAACTAATATTTTTATCCTTCTTCATAAAAGTTAGTTGTCTTTTTGCATATTGTATTTCATGATTAGTCCATATTTCTATTGCCTTGTCTTTAGTAAGCTTTCCTTGTAAATATTGAATTAATTCTTGATAGCCAATTGTTTTAAGACCTGGGTCTAAAGATTTATAACCTTTTTTTAATAATAATTGCACTTCATCAAGTGCCCCTTGCTCCAATCTTTTTTCAACTCTCAATTTAATTGCAGATATTAAGTCCTCCTTGTGTTTATATTTTAGGCCAATGAATTTGGTGATTAGTGGTTGGTGATTGGTGCTTGGTGATTGGTGGTTACTGGTTACTAGTTGCTGGTTACTGGTTAAGATTTCTATTTTTCTGATTAGTCTTCGGGGGTTATTTTTATCACTATTATTCAATTGTTCAAAGGATTTTAAATTTATTTTTTTAAGTATATTCTGCAGTTCAACGACTGATTTACTATTTAGTTTTTCTCTAAGCTTTGGGTCGGCAGGGACAGGTGAAACATCAAAACCATATAGAAAATGTTTTAAGTAAAAATACGTACCGCCAACTAGAATTGGCGTCTTACCCCTCTTGACTATATCCTCTATCACCCAGTTTGCACATTGGGTGAAGTCGTAGGAAGAAAAATATTGATCAGGAGAAATTACATCGTATAGCCACAATTTAGCGGTTGGTAGTTCAAAGTATGCAATGTCAAAATTATTCGTTTTGTTTTTAATTTTGAATTTCATTTTTGACTTTTGACTTTTGCTTGCCCCTCGAAGCCCGTAGGGCGAAGTGGGGATCTTTGATTTTATTGGCAGGTCTTTTCCTGTAATAATATCAAGGTGTTTATAGATTTGTCTTGAATCAAAGTTCACAATCTCGCCGTTAAATTTTAAAGCATATTCAAATGCGAGATTAGTCTTACCTGTAGCAGTCTGGCCCGTGATTACTATTAATTTCATAGATATCATAGATATTGGAAGATGGAAGTTAGGTCTAGAAGCGAGTTAGGAAGCTTGAAGATAGAAGTTGGAATTAGTTCAGCCTATCTTCCTACTTCCACCATCTTAACTCGTTTCCAAGCCTAATTTCTATTTTCCAACTCTTACTTTTGTAATTTGGCGGCATCGATGAGATTTTTATAGAGGTATACGACATCAATCGGTCCGACTCCTCCTGGAGTTGTCGTATAGGTTGAGGCAATGTCTTTTATTTCATCTTCATCATAATCTCCTTTAAGCCGATTACCCTCTTTTCTAAGTCCGACATTAATAAGGACAACGCCTGGCTTGAGCATGGTTGCGTCTAGAACTTTTCGACCCACTGCAGTAATAATAAGATCGGCATTTTTAAAATAATTTTGAGCATCAGGTGTTTGTGAATTAATACTTAAATAATTTATTTTGACTTCTGTCAATAATTTACCGATTGGTTTACCACCAGTAATTCCCCGACCGACCAAGACAACCTTTTTATTTTTAAATAATTTCTTAAAAAATAAACGGTCTTTTTTGATATCGATGAAGAGCTTGGGTGATAATTTTTGATCTCCGTAAATATATTTAATAGTTGTCAAAACCGAAAGACCAATTGCTGGAAAAAAAGGTGACTTCTTTTTTACTCCCTCGATTTCTTTATTACCAGGAATATAGTTATAAATACTGTCTGTAGATAATTCTTGTGGTAAAGGCTGCTGGATGATGACGCCAGTTGTGCTTACGTCCCCTGCTCTTTCTTTAAGCAAATATGCAAATTTTTGGAAAAGCGGAGTCCTTTTAAAATTAATTAGTTCAAAACCTATCTTTAATTTTTTTGCCATCTGAGACTTAATTTTGACAAATGAAAGTTGATCGGGAGTTTCCTTAGCTAAAAAGACAACAAGTTTAACTGGATGTTTTTTTCCCAACTTTATGACTTCGTGGCTCAGAATTTTTTGGAGGTATTCGGCGATCTTCAAGCCGGATATTTTCATGCATATATTTTATCACACGGAGGTTGCACTCACAATCCGATCTTCCTTACCAGAAAATCTCATAAGGATAACGCCTTTTGCAGTGCGCGAACGGGACGGGATTGAGGAAAGCTCCATTTTTACAACCTGACCCATCGCCGAGGTAATAATTAAAGTTGTATCTTCGCCCTCTAAAATTTTTGCAAAAGCAATATGTCCAAACTTATTATCAATCGGGGCGGTTTTTACCCCCTTCCCACCACGGTGCTGACCTTTAAAATTGGAGAGTTTAGTTTTTTTCCCTATACCTTTATCGCTTAGTACTAAAAGGTCCTTTTTAAATTCAGTATCATCAAAGACATCGGCGGCGATGACCTGATTCCCGACGTCAAGATCCATACCTTTAACACCAATGCTAGCGCGACCGGTCGGGCGGATTTCTTTTTCTTTAAAGACGATCGATTTGCCGTTTTTTGAAACTAAAATAACATTTTTTTTACCATCAGTTAGTTTAACCCAGAGTAACTCATCATTTTTTTCAAGACGGATAGCAATAATTCCATTAGTTCTTATATTTGAGTAATCCTCAAATGATGATTTTTTGACCGTTCCCAATTTAGTTGACATAACAACAAACAATGACTTAGCTTTTTCAAGGATAATATTGTTATATGACAAAATCGAAGTAATTTTTTCTTCCGGCTTTAAGGCAACAAGATTTATTACGGCTTTACCTTTTGATGTCCGAGAGCCAACCGGAACCTCCCAAACTCTAGTTTGAAAAACCCTACCTTGATTAGTAAAGAAAAGCATATGATCATGAGTCATCGCTGAGGTTATATAATATACATTATCAGTGTCTTTTGTCTCCATGCCAGCAACTCCCTTACCACCCCGGTTTTGGATACGAAATGTCTCACGAGGAATTTGCTTTATATAGCCTTCTTTGGTGAGGACGACGATTACTTCTTTATTTTCGATGAGTTGTTCATCAGTAATCTCACCGGGCCTGGATTTAATAATCTGAGTTTTTCGCTCATCACCGTATTTTTCCTTAAGATAAAAGAGTTCGTCGCGAATAACTTTAAAAACTTTAAAAATATCATTTAATAACGATTCAAGATACTCGATTGTTTCTTTAAGTAGAGCTAATTCATCTTCTATTTTTGATCTTTCAAGACCGGTTAATCTCTTAAGCTGCATGTCAAGAATAGCTTGTGATTGAATTTCTGAAAGCCCAAATTTTTTCATAAGGGAAGCTTTAGCAGTCGCTTCGTCTTTAGATTTCTTGATAACTTCAACTACTTCATCGATATTATCAAGGGCGATTAAGTATCCTTCTAGGATATGGGCGCGAGCCTTTGCTTGAACGAGTTCATAGACACTTCTTTTTGCAATAACTTCGACACGATGTTTCAAATAAATTTCAAGGATAGACTTTAATCCCAATGTTTGGGGGATTCCGTCGACTAAACACACAGTATTAATTGGGAAAGAAGTCTGAAGCTCTGTATATTTAAATAAATTATTCAAAACTTTTTTATAAGAAGCATCTCTTTTTAATTCGATAACAACTCTTATGCCGTCTCGATCTGACTCATCACGTAAATCAGAGATTCCAACGATTTTTTTATCATTAACTAAGTGAGCTATTTTTTCAACAAGAGCTGACTTATTCACCTGATATGGTAATTCTTTTACAATGATGGCCATCCTACCTTTGTCCATCTCCTCATCGGTAATCTTGGCTCGAACCATCAAAGATCCGCGTCCGGTCATATATGCTTGTTTAATTTCAGTCGCTCCATAAATTATTCCAGCCGTTGGGAAATCCGGGCCTTTTACGATTTCCATTAACTCTTCAATCGTGTCATCAAATGTCAAATTATTTTTTGTAAGACTTATTAAATCAGCAGATGCCTGATGAGGATCAATAATTTTATCAACTTTAGTTTTCTTTTCTCCCTTTGGTTTATTTATCTTAGCTTTGCTAATGATGTGAATTATGGCATCAACTAGCTCTGTTAAATTATGAGGTGGAATTTTGGTTGCCATACCGACAGCAATTCCCTCAGCGCCCATAAGTAGCAAATTTGGAAGCTTTGATGGAAGGAAATTAGGCTCTTTAAGAGTGCCGTCGAAATTATCGGTATATGTAACGGTTTCTTTTTCGATATCAGCAAGCATCTCATCAGCGATTTTGGCTAGCTTTACTTCAGTGTATCGCATAGCAGCTGGCGGGTCTCCATCAATAGACCCGAAGTTTCCCTGACCCTTGATGAGTGGGTATCGCATAGAAAAGTCCTGTGCCAGACGGGCGAGGGCTTCATAGACCGAGGAGTCGCCATGCGGATGGTATTTACCTAAGACTTCTCCGACGACTTTGGCTGATTTTGAAAATCGAGAGCCATGTGAAAGGCCAAGCTTGTACATGGCAAAAAGAATCCTTCTATGGACTGGCTTAAGCCCGTCACGGATATCAGGAAGAGCGCGTGAAACGATAACACTCATCGCGTAATCAAGATACGACCGCTTCATTTCGGTTGTGATTTCGGCCTGCTGAATGGACTGCTTTAAATCGGACATATTTATAGTCAAAAGTCTATAAAGTCTTTAAAGTCCTTAAAGTTTTGACTTTATGGGCTTTTCACTTAACGGACTTTATAGACTTATTTAATTGATTTATTAATTGCCTCAAAGGCTTTTTCTTTACCTAAAAAGTCTTTTGTCTTAACCCACTTGCCTTTTTCAAGCTCTTTATAATGATTGAAAAAGTGTTGAATTTTTTTCAGTGTTACTTCATCTAGGTCGGTAATCTCGTTTATTTTGCTCATAAATGGATCGACTTTGACAGTCGGGACGGCAATAATCTTAGTATCTATTCCGGCTTCATCCGTCATCTCAAGCATTCCAATCGGCCGACTTGGAATAACCACACCAGGTAAAACAGCGTATGATGAAATAACAAGAACATCGGCGGGATCCCCGTCTTCAGCGTGAGTGCCAGGGATGAATCCGTAATTAAAAGGATATACCATGGCAGTAAAGGCAAATCGATCGACCATAATAACACCTGACTCTTTATCTAGTTCGTATTTAATTGATCCACCTTGTGGTATCTCGATAAATACATTAATTTCTTCTGGGACATTTTTACCGGGAGAAACCTTATTGATATTCATATTATTTAATTTTTAATTTTTAATTTGAAATTTTTATTCTAATTTAAATTTAATTCAAATTATAAATCTAAATTCGCCATCTTCGCGTGAGTAACTATAAATTTTTTTCTTGGTGGAACTTCATCGCCCATAAGCATCGAAAAAACATAGTTGGCCTCTTGACTATCTGAAACCATCACTTGTTTAAGGACTCTATTTTTTGGATTCATGGTCGTCTCCCAAAGCTGCTCAGGATTCATCTCGCCAAGACCCTTATACCTTTGAATATTAATATTAACTTTTGATTCACGAGCTAAAGATGCGACTGATTCATCTTTTTCTTTGTCAGAGTATGCGTATTTAATAGTTTTACCAGATTGAATTTTAAATAGAGGTGGTTGAGCGATATAGAGATGGCCTTTATTGATAACGTCGGGAAGGTGACGGTAAAAAAATGTCAAAAGTAATGTTCTAATATGTTCTCCGTCGACATCAGCATCGGTCATAATAACAATTTTATGATATCGAAGCTTGGCATAATCGATGTTTTCACCAATACCCATACCTAGAGCAATCACTAAATCTTTTAACTCTTTAAACGATAGGACTTTATCTAAATAAGCACGTTCAGTATTTAAAACTTTTCCCCGGAGAGGTAAAATAGCCTGGTTTTTACGATCGCGGCCTTGCTTGGCGGTGCCACCTGCCGAATTACCCTCTACCATAAAAAGCTCAGACAAGGCTGGATTTTTTTCCTGACAGTCGGCTAACTTTCCGGGGAGAGTTGCGCCCTCTAAAGCTCCTTTTCGTAAAACCGCTTCCTTAGCTGCTTTAGCTGCCATCCTGGCCTTTTGAGCTAAGAAGATTTTACCCAAGATTTCTCGAGCTATTTTTGGATTTTCTTCAAAATAAGTCTCTAAGAATTCAAAGACCGTCTGTTGGACCAATGTCTGAACCTCTGAATTACCCAATTTTGTCTTTGTTTGACCCTCAAACTGCAAATTAGTGGCCGGCATTTTAATATAAACGATCGCGGCTAATCCTTCTTTAACATCATCCCCCGTGAAAGCTTCTTCACCATTTTTACCACCGAATTCTTTTTTAGCATAGTTATTTATGGCACGTGTTATAGCGGTTTTAAAGCCGGTAAGATGCGTCCCACCTTCATGGGTATTAATGACGTTAACGAATGAAGAAATGCTTTCAGTTATTGAATCGTTGTATTGTATAGCGACCTCAACTTCTTTATCATCGACTTGTTTTTTGACATAGATTGGCTCATGAAGAACTTTTTTACCTCGATTTAAATCTCGAATTAGCGAGATTATTCCACCATCAAAGAAATAGGAAAATTTATCTCCGGTGACTAGATTATAAATTCGAAAGAAAACATTATTAATTAAATAAGCTCTTTCCTTAACTTGCTTTCTAAAAATATTATAATTCAACTCAATTGTTTCTTTAAAAATTTCTTTATCTGGATAAAATGAGACGGCAGTGCCTTGTTTATATTTAAAATCTAAAATTGATTCTTTAACTTCTTTTACGTGATAAAGAGGTAATCCTTTCTTATATTCTTGACGATATAATTTACCTTCTCGTCTTACTTCAACAACGATGTGGGAGGACAAGGCGTTAACAACTGAAGCGCCGACTCCGTGCAATCCTCCTGATACTTTATAGGCTCCGACATTAAATTTACCTCCGGCATGTAGTTTAGTAAAGACGATTTCAAGAGCAGAGATATTGTATTTTGGGACCTTTTCAATGGGAATTCCTCGACCATCATCAAAGACAGTCAAATAGCCATTTTTTTCAATTCTAATTTCTACGTTTCGGCAGTATCCGGCAAGCGCCTCATCAATTGAATTGTCAATGATTTCATTTAAGCAATGATTGATACCATATTGACTAGTTGTGCCGATATACATCGCCGGTCTTTTCCGGACCGGTTCAAGCCCCTCTAAAACGACGATAGATTCGGCTCCGTAGGAAGATTTATCAGGCTTTGTTGACATATGTAATTTTACCTTATTTGAGACTTTTATTAAAGGAAATTGAAATTAGAAAATAGGTATAGATGTGGGTTAGGAAGCAGGAAGTGTGAAGTCAGAAAAGATTACCTCTTCCTACTTCTATCTACTTAACTTGCTTCCAAACCCATCTTCTATTTTTTAATTTTTACTTTAATTCGACTTTTCCACCTGCGGCTTCAACCTTTTTCTTTGCTTCTTCTGCTTGATCTTTTTTTACGTCTTTCAAAAGCTCCTTTGGAGCTGACTCGACTAGTTTTTTGGCATCCATTAATCCAAGATTTGGAAGAACTTCACGGACTGCTTTGATTACTCCAAGCTTATTGTCACCTGATGCAGTCAGTACTACTGTGAAGGTAGTCTTTTCTTCGGCTGGTGCTGCGGCCACGGCTGGTGCTGCGGCGGCTGCGACTGGCATAGCTGAGACACCGAACTTTTCTTCTAAATATTTTGCAAGATCAGCCATTTCAACGACTGTTAATGCTTCGATTTCTGTTGCGATTTTTTGTAATTTTTCTGCTAATTTTATATCTGACATTATGTATTCACCCCCTCTTTTTAAGAAAATAACAAATAATAAATAACAAATATCAAATGAATTTCAAATAACAAATAAATGAGTATTTAATTATTTATTAACTATTTTTAATTCGTCGACTTTTGTTTTAAAATATAGACAAATTTATTAGTATTAAACTTTAGCGCATATACGAACTTGCTCATTGGGGCCTTTAGACTACCAATGACGCTTGCAATTAACTGATCACGGCCAGGTAACATCGCGATTCGTTCAACTTCGGAATTGTTATAGACAGTGTTATCAAGTAAGGCTAGTTTAAATGAAAGTGTTTTTTCTTTTTTTGTAAATTCATAAAAAGCCTTAAGTCCGGAATCCCAATTTTTTTCGAGTGAAACGATAGCAGATGTTTCTTTAAGAGGGAAAAATTTATTCTTCAAATCCAAAAAACTTTTATTTTCTGCTGAGAGTTTATTGACTGCCTTTTCAAAAAAAGTATTTTTAATAACCTTGATTTTTCCTCCTGCCTTTTTAAGCTCTTTACGTAAAGCTTCAAGATTTTGATGAGAAGTTTTATCAATTTTTACAAGAAAGAGATTGCTGCTTTTATTTAATACAGAGATCAACGAGTCAACCTGAGTTTTTTTGTTTTGATTTACCATATTTATTCCCTTCTTCCCGCCGTGGCGGGATTCTTCGCCAGGAAACTTTTATACCGAACTAGTCGGGGCCTGGGTCTTAAGGAACCTTATAATTTTAACAGTTAATTATAAATATTCAATCTGAAATTAAGATTCGCCAAGTAGCTCTCTTAAAGTCTTAACTTTTTTCTCTTCTTTATTGCTTTTTTTGTCGCGCTTACCTTGGCTTGTGGCCTTGTATGAAGCGGCAAATGCCTGTTTTTTCTTAAAAGTTTCAACTCGTCCGGCTATATCCATAAATCTATGTTCACCGGTGTATAAAGGATGGCACTTATAGCAAACTTCGACATGTATTTTCGGTTTAGTTGAGCCCGTTGTAAAAGTATTACCACAATTGCAGACTACTTGTGCATCTTTTATGAATTGTGGATGAATGGCTGATTTCATAGGAAGTTTATTATAACAGATTGATTAATATTTTATCAAGATCTTTATACAGAAAAGACCTTATCCCATTTTCCTTCAGAAATAATATCTTCTAAATTATGAAAGCTTTTGTGAGTTCGGTGGTCAGTCAACCGGTTTTGGGGAAAATTATAAGTACGGATTTTCTCGGCCCGATCTCCAATCCCGACGTCTTTAACATATGAATGCCTCATCCCCTTCTTTTTTTCTTCTTCAAGTTGATATAGTTTAGCGGTAAGTAAGTCGAGGGCTATTTTACGATTGGCTTCTTGATAACGCTCACGGGAGGCCGTGGTTACAATCCCTGAAGGCACATGAGTTAATCTAACTGCAGTTGAGACTTTGTTTACATTTTGTCCGCCATGACCGCCGGATCTATAGAATTGCCATTCTAAGTCACTTGGATTAATTCTTACATCTGATTTAATTATCTGAGGTAAAACGACGATTATACAAGTTGAAGTATGAATTCTACCCTTTCGCTCGGTTGCCGGTATTCTTTGGACTCGATGGACGCCAGTTTCATTTTTAAATAGATTATAAGCGTTTAGTCCGCTAATTTTGATTGCGCTTTCGTCAAGATAGGTACACTTGAATAATTTTCTTTCTGAAAATTTTATGTAGGAGGAAAGCAAATCTTTCATCCAGATTTTACTTTCATCTCCGCCTACTCCTGGGAGGGCTTCAATTATGACAGTGTTTGGGTTGATTAACATGATATAAAAAAATTAACCTAATTGATCTAATTATTCTAATTGTCCTAAAGAATACCCAATGACCAATTGGGATTTGGAAATTTTTTAGAGTAATTAGATCAATTAGAAATTAGAAATTTCAACAGATATGACATTTCATATTCTTTTTGATCGCCTGTCTTCATATTTTTAAGTTTAACAATCTTTTTTTCTACTTCCTCAGGTCCAATGATGATAACATAGGGAATTCCTTTTTTATTGGCGTATTTAAGTTGTTTATCTAGTTTGTCGAGAATCACAGGGTAAAGAGTAGTTTTAATATTGTTTTTTCTGAGAAAGTCGGCAATCTTTAGAGATTCATCAAACAACTCTTTGTTAAAAATAGTCACAAGAACTTGAGAGAAATTTGACTTTGCCTGATACATAGCGCGTGACTTTACGACTTCGACTAATCTTTCAATACCAAAAGATCCCCCAGTTGCCGGAATTTTAGTACCCATAAACTTACCGATAATATCATCATATCTACCACATCCAGCGACCGAACCCACCCCTCCTTCAAGAATTTCAAATTCCCAGACTGGACCGGTATAATAAGCTAAACCACGGGCGATGAAGGGCGCGAACTGGTAATATTTTTGATCAAGTTGGACGGTTTTGAAATAATTAAAAATTAATTCCATTTCATTTATTCCTTCAAGCGCAACTGGTATATTTTTTAATTTATTCTTAAATTGTTTTAATAATTCTTCGGTATTTCCGGTGAGGGAAAATACTTCAAGAATTTTATCAGCAACTTCTGAACTAATTTTTCTTTTTTCAATGAGCTCTTTTTTTACTCCATCCTTTCCGATTTTTGGTAGCTTATCAACTGAAATACATATTGCAACAAAGTCAGAAGACTTGGCTCCCGCATATTGAATAATTCCGTTCATTATTTTTCGATTATTTATATTTGCTCTAAAATTGGAAAATCCTAAGTTACTTAGTGCTTCAATTCCCATTTGAATGAATTCGGCATCACATGCAACGTCGGCACTTCCAACGGTATCAGCATCACACTGAGTAAATTCTCTAAAGCGGCCTTTCTGTGGTTTTTCACTACGCCAGACACTCTGGATCTGATACCTCTTATATGGAAAAATGATTTTGTTATAATTTTCGGCTACTGCTCGACACATTGAGGTCATCACGTCATACTTAAGCATGATGTCTCGTCCGCCTTGGTCACGGAACCGATAAAATAGCTTTTCGGCCTCATCTCCTAACTCACCAACAAAAATATTACTGTTTTCAAGGGCGGGAGTCTCGAGTGGTTCATAGCCATATTTTTCAAAGACTTTTTTAAATGTATTAATCACGTATTCACGAATTTTTACGTCTTCAGCAAAATAATCGCGAAAACCGGCTAATTTTTGAACTGTAATTTTGTTACTCATATTTTATAATTTTAACTGATAATCGTGTAAAAACAAAGACCCCGCTTTGGCGGGGTTAAATACAACAAAATACTCACCCGCCTTAATGCAGGTGATGATGGAAAACAAATTTAATATCTCTTTTTAACATAAAGTAATTATAACACATAAATAGGTAACCCCAACCAATTCTTATCACCGTAACATTACACTGATAAATATAGTTACAAGCCAATTTCTTTCTTTCGTGCAATGTCGATTTTGGATTTCCAAGCGGATGACCAGTCTATTCCTGGGAGGCCAGGATGGAATATATCACTAAAAAGCGACTCAAAAAATAATCCAACTTTTTCAATTGACAGCATTTTTTTTAATACAGGAACTATACCGACGCTTTTTTCAATAAATAACTTGTATTTATTTACAGTTGTACTTGAAACCTTAATTACTTCGCAGATTATTTGATAATGTATTTCTTTTAGCAAAAGATAAATAATAGCGATCCTTTTAACGAGCATTATTCTTTCGGCCGGTGTGAGCAAATCAAAAATTATTTTATTAAACTCTTCCTTGTCTTCAGCCTCTCCTATCAACTTATAAAAAATGGAAAATATCTTTTCATAATCACTTTCCTTTAATCGTAAATATGAGTTTCTGACCATATCACTGTAACATTACACTGATATGTTTGTGGTGTCTATGGACTATATGCTACAAAATTGTATTTTTGGCTGATCAGTAAAGGAAAAAATTTGCGATATATACCGATAAATGGAAATATCAAACCAATATTGAGCTTATATCACTGTAATGTTACGGTGATGTTGGTAAAATAATCGCATGACAGACTTATATTTCGTTAGGCATGGAGAATATGAAAATCCTGACAAAATTGTGCCATGGAGACTCCCGGGTTTTCAATTATCAAAAGCAGGAAGAGAAAACATATCTAAAGTTGCAGAATATTTTTCAGATAAAAACATAGAATTGATTTACTCAAGTCCGATTCTTAGAGCAAAAGAATCAGCAAAAATAATTTCAAATAAAATTGACAGGAAAATTATTATTAGCACAGAAATATCCGAGGTGTATACTCCCCTGCAGGAAAAGCACATCACATACAAAGAGCTTTTTAAAAAAAGAACTTATCCGTATTTGGATAATTTTCACATTAAAAACTATGGTGAAAGTATTGAGGATATTTTCAAACGAGTTAATGACTTAGTATGCGAAGTCCTGAGAAAGCATAAAGAAAAAAATATTATTTTTTTTTCTCATGGTGACCCAATAATGATATATAGATATAAAATAGAAGGTAAAGAGATTGGTATTAATGACTTACTTGATGGCAAAGAATATATCCCCAAATCAGGGGCTATCAAATTTTCATTTGATAAATCAAAGCTATTAAATATTAAAACAGTCAATTATACGGAGTCTTCAATTTAAAAAAAGTAACTGAACTTTATCAGTGTAATGTTACACTGATAAGAAGAATATTCATTTTAGTATTTCTTTGAAGGCGCGGGTGAGCTGAAGGTCAGTTTCTTTTGTTATCGTATTACCTTCTTTGATTTCATTTTTTACCTCAATGTCTGGCTTTATACCTTTGGCGTTAATCCAATCGCCTTTTGGCAAAATCCATTTGGCGACGGTGACATGAAGTCCAGCTCCCTCATCTAAATCAAGCGCCTCTTGGACAGATCCTTTGCCAAAACTTTTTTCACCAATCAAGATCGCTTTTTTATGATCTCTTAAGGCGCCAGCCAAAATCTCGCTGGCCGAAGCTGAGCCACCATTAATAAGAACCACAAGCGGGATCCCCAAAAGCCGACCATTTCTAATACTTGTATATTCTCTTGATTCAGTAACTGTGGATTCCTGCTTAACCACCAACTCTCCCTTACTTAAAAAATCAGACGCAAGATAGACAGAGCTATCAAGATACCCGCCAGGATTATTACGAAGATCAAGGATCATCCCCTTAATTCTTTTCTGACCCCATTCATTTTCAATTTCAAGAACGGCTCGGTCCCAATCTTCATTAGTATTTTCACCGAATTGATTAAGTTTTAAATAGGCAATATTCTTTTCAAATTCAATCTCGACTGAAGCAACGATAATTTGATCGCGGATGATTGTAAACTCCATCTCCTTACCCGAGCGGTCTACTGTCAACTTAACTTTTGTGCCTTTAGTGCCTCTAATTTTTGATACGGCCTGAGTCAGAGTCCAAGTTGCAGTTTCCGCCCCATCGACTTTCACAATAAAATCACCCGACTTAATACCTGCATTTTCAGCCGGAGATTTCTTAAGAGGGGCGATTACTGTGATTCGACCATCTTTAAGACCAAGCTGTGCACCGATTCCCTCAAACTTGCCTTCAAGATCTGACTTGGATTGTTTATTTTCCTCAGGTGTGAGAAAGAAAGTGTAGGGATCGTCAAGCGCAGCGACCATACCTTTAATTGCGCCAAAGTACATTTTTTTAGGATCAAGCTTTTTCTTATCAACAAATTTTTGATCCAACTCGTCAAAGGTTTTCCAAAAAAGATTAAAATTAGTATCCTTAAAGTTCCTGTCCGTTTTAGTTACGGGCAAAAAAGATCCAGTTACCCGATACTCACCTAATTTATATCCTGACCCAAAAATAATGACAATAATTGCTAAACTAAATAAAAAATTTGTGAGAAGATTATTTTTTTTCATAACTATTTGTAAAATATGATTTTACTATTAACCTTATCAGTTATGCAATATGGAAAGTTAAGTTTTATAATTTTTTCCATATCGGCGATATTTTTTAGTTGGGCAAATGGAAGATCGGTCGCCTCTTTAAGTTTTTCAAGCGTCAGAAATCCGGAAACCCCTAGAGCCTCGGCTTTTATCTGGTAGAAGCTTGGAATAGAATTTCCGATAAGAATTTTATTGTCTAAGCTACCGATGAGACTATTCTCATCTTCCTTAAAAAAATACGACTCTCCTCCGAACTCCAAATGACCGGACTTCAAAGAAAACGGCTCTGTTTTTTCTACTTCCAATCTAACTTCGTGTTCTTCGATTTTTTTTACTTTGCCTTTAAAATAGCAGTTTATAGAATTACTTTGGCCTTTATAAGCCGTCATAACCATTTCCCCCGAATTATGATCAACCTCCCGAATAATCCCTGAAAATTCAGAAACGATTTTAGTATTACCTAAAAAACCTTTTTTTAATGCAAGGGTTTGACCTTTCTCAACTTCCTCCCCAACTAATTTTTTTAAATATCTAAAAATCGTATCAGGCTCTATTCCAAGTTTTTGGCTAACATTAATTTTGATTTGAGATTCGCTCTTTCCTTCGATGAATGGAGTATTAAAATCGACCTTATCACCCTCATGCACTAAACATTTACTGCTCTTAGGAAATCTTATTTCAAGAATCATAGAAAAATTATAGCAGTTATTTTATACCTTGGTATGAGACATATGGAAGAAGGCCTAAAAATCGCGCGTACTTTAGTTCTTTAGTTAGTTTTCTTTGATGTTTAGCACAAACATTACTTCTTTCTCGACCGACAATTTTTTTTCGGGCTGTTAAAAACTTACCTAAGTTCTCAATGTCTTTAAAACTGGGAGCCGAATTATATTGACAAAAAAAACATCTCATATATTTTAAAATTAAAAAAATTAAAATGGAATATCATCTGGATTTATATTTTCTTCTGTTTTTTCAGATGGCGTCTCAACGCTGGCTTCTTTAACTGGGGCCGATTTAGTGGCCTCAGGCTTATCACTAGGCGCAGGTGAAAGAGCATCGCTTGCTCTTCGACCGTCTCCAAAAACGATAAAATCATCAAGGACAATCTCGGTAATTGATCTTGGCTGGCCATCATTACTCGTATAAGATCTATATGTTAACCTGCCTTCTAAAAATATTTTTCTTCCCTTGGTCAAAAGCTTGCCACAGAGTTCGGCTAATTTCTGCCAAGCAACAATCCGATGATATTGGACATCTTCTTTTGTTGTCCCGTCGGCGGTTGTCCAACTTCGATTAGTTGCAACACCTAGTGTACAAACAGCCGTCCCTGCTGGCGTGTATTTTAATTCAGGATCACGAGTCAAATTACCAATTAAAATTACTCTGTTTAAAGACCGACTTGCCATACAATCAACTTTCGGAAATTAGTAATAAGAACCTTAATAAATTTTCGCTGAAATTTAATTTTTTTCTTATTTCAGTCACGTTCTTTTTTTCCATTTCGATGAAATAATTATAAAACTTTGCAGTCCGATTTTTCTTTATAGGGAAGCTAAGGGTTTTTTCGCCCCAACTCTCTTCCTTTTTGATTTGCCCTGAATTGGAAACAATCAAGTCCTTGATATTTTTAAGTTCACTTTCTTCTTTAATAAGAAAGGTTAGTTCATATAACATAGATTATTCTGTAATATAATACTAACTATGGCCGGAAAAATCAACCGATTATTGGTGATTTTCATTTGGATATTGATCATTGGTTTATTGATTTATTCGAGATTTGTAAATTTAGGTTGGGGTTTACCATACCCGATGCATCCGGATGAGCGTAACATGGCGACGGCGATTCAGCAGTTAAATTGTACTTTGCCCCAAATAGCTCTTGAACTTCCAAAATCGCTAATAGGAAAATGGGAGCCGATTACTAAATGGATAAAATTATCAGGCAATTTTAATGTTAATGAATGTTTTAATCCCCACTTCTTTGCCTATGGCCAACTCCCTCTATATTTAGGTTATATTTTTGCAGTTTTTTTTAAATTATTTAACAAAAGCTTATTTACTCCGATAGGTTTTGAAGAAGCGACGATAGCATTAAGGTCGATCTCTGCGGTGGCGTCCGTAATTAATATTTTTGTTTTAATAAAAATCATTAAGTTATTTAGGAGTAAATTACGCTTCGCTGGATCCCTCGTTGCACTCGGGATGACAGCGGGAGTGATCATTTTTTCTCCTTACGCAATACAGTTTGCGCATTTTGGGACAACCGAGTCGTTGCTTATGCTTTTTTATTCATTAATCATATATTTTTCGATACTTTACATAGACAATAAGACATCAACGAGAACTTTCATTTTCGGCACTGCCGCGTTCTCCGGTATGGCGCTTGGAACGAAAGTTTCATCATTGATTTTTTTAGCTGTTCCATATTTTTCAATATTATTTCATAATCGAAGCATTGCTGTAAAAAGGATGATTTCTTCATCCAAGTCAGGAGTTTATTTTGTCCTCTATAAGGTTATAGGGTTGATTTTTGATCTGTCAATATTTTTGATTTTAACAATATTATTTTTTGTTTTATTTTCTCCTCATAATTTGATTTCTTTTAAAGAATTTCTAGGATCTATGAATTATGAGACCGATGTCGCCTTCGGAAAATATGTTGCTTTTTATACGAAACAGTTTATAGAAACAACACCAATCATATTCCAATTTGAAAAGATATTTCCATACGTACTTGGAGCACCCGTATTTTTATTTGGCATATTAGGATTCCTTATTTTAAGTTGGAAAGATAAAAAAATAAATTTACTTCGAATTGCTTTCATTTCAAGTTTTGTAACTAGCGCATTTTTTTTTGCGAAATGGACAAGATTTATTGCGCCAACATTTCCCTTAATGAGTATTTTTGCAATATTATTTATTAGTAAAGTCATTCTGACTATTTATAAATTACGCTTCGCTAGATCCCTCGTCGTCGCCTTCCTCCTCCTCGGGATGATATGGGCAGCAATAAAGCCCGGGATAGAATTTTTATCGATTTATCAAAAACCTGACATCAGATTTCAGGCGTCAGATTGGATCTACAAAAACATTCCTGAAAACTCATATATTCTTTCGGAAACAGCGAATGTGGTAGATATTCCGATCGAAAATCCAAAGTCTAAAGTCTATAAAGTCCAAAGTAAAAACTATAATATTATTTCTTTTAATTTTTATGATTTGGATGAGAACCCAGAATTACAATTAGAGTTAAAAGAACATTTGGAAAAAGCGGATTATATCTTTGTCCCATCGAGAAGAATCTTTGCGAATCACACGTGTAATCTCAAATCTCCCTCCTTCGCCAAGGCTTCCCCCTACGTCAAGACTTCGGAGGACAAGTCGGCGGGCAAGCAAATCTCAAAGATATTAAATATTAATAGGTGTGAGGAACTGCAAAATAAGTATCCACAACTTAATGAATATTATGAAAAATTATTTAGTGGGGAGCTTGGATTTAGTAAAGTAGCGGAGTTTTCATCAGGGCAAAACGATGAGGCGGCGGAGGAAACCTTTACGGTGTTTGATCATCCGGTTATAAGAATATTCAAAAAAGTTAAATCTTCTTAATAGAATATTCGTTATTTTCTTTGTCTTCAATTTTAAATCCTAATTCTTGGATTTTTACCCTAAGCTCATCAGATTTTTTGAAATCATTATCAAACCTAGACTTCTTCCTATCTTCTGCCAATTTGATAACTGTCATAGGAGTCTCCTCTTCGCGGACTTCGATTAATCGAAGTCCGAAGACTTTATCAAAGTCTAAAATAAAATATAATTTTTCCCCGTCTTCTAGATCGGATTTTAGCATTTCCCAAGCGGTTGCTAGGGCTTCTGTGATTTGTAAGTCACTATTTATCGCCTCTTTGAACTTGAGAGAAAATTTATTATCTATGTAATCGTTTTTTATACTTTTTGATTTATTTAAGTTTTTTTTAAGGTTTATAACTATTTCTTTTAGCTTACTATATCCTTCTTGAGCGCTTTTGGCTGATTCCCAAGTAAAATTCGTTAATTGACGGTAATGTGATTGTAAAAATAGATATCTCACTGCCATTGGATCAATTTTATGAACTCGTAGGTCTTCGAGTTTATAAATATTTCCAAGCGACTTACTCATTTTTTGGTTATCAACCATCAAAAAATTGTTATGAAACCAGATATTTACAAAATGCCTACCCGTCGCTCCTTCAGACTGGGCGATTTCATTTTCATGGTGAACTGGTATGTGATCAATTCCGCCGGTATGAATATCTATCGTCTCTCCTAAATATTTTATTCCCATTGCTGAACATTCAATATGCCATCCCGGAAATCCTTCTCCCCACGGCGACGACCAATGCATTGTATGATCTGAAAAGCGACCAACAGTCTTAAACCAAAGAGAAAAATCGACCGGATTTATTTTTTCAGGATCAACGAAAATATCCTCTCTAACCCCTTTGAGTTTTTCGGATATTTTTTGCCCAGAAAGATTTCCGTAATTAGGGAACTTTTCTATATTAAAATAAACCGCTTCCTTTGTTTCGTAAGCAAGGCCTTTAACAAATAGCTTTTTTATAATTTCGATCATTTCAGGTATGTGATCAGTAGCTTTACAGGTTATATCTGGGCGAAGAATATTCAATGCATCTGTCGTCTCAAAAAAATAATCTGTAAAAAACTTTGCTACCTCCCAGACGGTTTTATTGGATTTTTTTGCCCCCTTTTCCAATTTATCTGATCCGGTGTCATCATCTCCGGTCAAATGACCAACATCGGTAATATTCATTACACGTTTGACTTTAAAGCCATTATAGTCTAAGACTCTTTTCAAAAGATCATTGACAACAAATGCCCGCATATGGCCAATATGGGTATAGTCATAGACAGTCGGGCCGCAGGTGTAAAGAAAAATATTTGGAGGATTAATTGGTTTTACTTCTTCGATTTTTCTGGTTAATGTGTTATAAAGCTTCATACTGATTAGTATAACAAACTAGGTTTATTATTTTTGGATTTAGAAAATAAGAAAGCTGGAATGAGCGCCAATATTGCAAATAAGGCAGCAGCGTAAAAGGCATTAATTATCCCATATAAGTCGGCTACGCGACCCAAAACAATAGGTGCTAAGCTAGTCGCTAAAGTTGCTACCAAACTGGAAATACTAAAAACTTTCTCATGTTGATTTAAATGATGAGTAGATTCTGAAATAAAAGTTGTCCTTACCGGTATTGTCCCGGCTGTTAAAATTCCAAGAATAATAGAAAAACCAACAATGAGAAATTGAGAACTACTAACCGTTAGTAAAAATATAAAAACCGCCATTAGAAACTCAGCCACAATAAAGACAGTTGTATTTTTGAATTTATCAGCAAGCCTTCCAAGCCCAACTTTACCTAATAGATTTCCCACCAAAAAAGCCCCGGCAAAAAGACCTAAAAGCGATGGATTAATATTCCTTTTAAGTAATAGGAAAGGAAGAAATGCAAAAAGAGCGGATGAAGCTAAATTATCAAAAAAACTGGTTAAAAGAGCGAGGAAGAATTTCTTGTTTTTTATTAGCTGCAAAAAATTCATTTCAGATTTTTTGTTATCTAATGACACACTATTACTTTTGTTACGAAAAAAAACAATAAGGCTAAGAAAAAAAAGAGAAAGTGCTCCGTAAAAAAAGGATGTATTTCTCCACCCTATTGCAACAATGATAAGTGGAGCAATTGATGAAAGCATTATTCTACCAACATCTCCCATGGCTGTAAAATCGCCCATTGCCCTACCTAATTTTTTTGGATCCGACCATTTTGAAACTAATGAAAAAGCAATCGGATGGAAAATTCCAAAACCAATAGAGGCAATAATAAAGGATATGGTTAAAAGAAAAAATGAATTTGAAAATCCAACTGTAACAAAACCGGCCGCATAGAAAAAAAGAGCGAAAGAAAGAAACTTTAGTGCCCCGATTTTATGACCAAAATGTCCGGCAGGAAGTGCTAATACTATGCCTGATAAAGATAAAATTGATGTTAAAAAACCGACTTGAGTGAGATTCAAATTTAAATTTTGCTTGATGAATGGTAAAAAAAGAATGATACTTGCTAAAAATCCATCATTAAAAAAATGGAAAGTAAATAATTGAATTAATTTATTTTTCATATCACTTTGTCCTCCACAACTTACCACTTGCCTTTTCAGTACTATTCGTACAAGGCTCGTGGAGCGCTTGTTGGAGGACTTAAGAAATTCTAGTTCCTCTCCGCCAGCTGATTGATCGGAAAGAATTTCTAAAGTCGGGATGGTGAGACTTGAACTCACGACCTCGGCGTTCCGAACGCCGCACTCTAGCCATCTGAGCTACATCCCGATTAAAAGTTATTATATCAATTATTTGAATGATTAAATAATCAAATCCGACAAATATACAAATATTTGTTTATTTGATTATTTGTAGTATTTGTTTATTTATCATTGTTTACCTGTAGCAGGTTTGGTCTCTGCGTGTTGTTGCCCAGCTGCTTTTTTTTGCGAAAAAATACTTCTCCTGGCCTTACCTCGTGGGACATTCGAGTACGCCTGCTGCTTTCTTTTTTCCTCCTCTTTTCTTTTTTTATCCTGCTCGGCAAGTACCTCTTGCCTTTTCTTTTCCATTTCTTTTTGCCGTTTTTCAATCAGTAATCTTTCATCTTGATTTTTGACCATTTGAAATAATCGGTTTCGTAAGCCTTCAACCTTAAGTTTTTCTTTATCCTGAAATTTATTTTTTAATTTTTCAAAGTCAACTGGAGTGTGGTTTTTGTTTTTTGAAAGTTCTGGATTTTTTCCGGTCGCCTTCTCAAATTGAGCACTTTTACCGACTTCCGCTTTTGAGGAAGATGAAAAAGGATTTAAAGTTGAGACGACTGATTTAACAGTGTTTTTTGCAGTCGACTGGCCTAGCTCAACCAGCTTTTCGAATGTATCTTCTAATAGTTGTCCTTTTGCCATACAAGTCTATAAAGTCTATAAAGTCTATAAAGTCTATAAAGTCTTTAAAGTCATTTTCTTTATGGACTTTATGAACTTTCGACTTTATGGACTAAATAATACCGAGAATTGCTTTTCCTTTTTCAGACATTTTTTCCATTGACCATGGTGGATCAAATGTCAGGTCGATAATAATATCTTTTTCGGAAATACCTAGTTCGCCGACTTTTATTTTAATATCTTTTTCAATTAAGGAAATCAAAGGGCAACCAATTGTCGTTAATGTCATAACAATTGTAATTATTTGCGCATTAATTTTTACGTCATAAATTAACCCCAAGTCAACGATTGAAATATTTATTTCAGGATCAAGAACGTCCATTAATTTAGACATGATCATTTTTTTTGTTGGTTTCATTACTATTAAAGTATATCAACTGATATAATGAGATTCATATCAAAGATCAAAAATCAAAGATCAAAAACACACCTTAAAAATCAAAAACATTAACATATTTGTCTTAAATGTATGAATAGCTATAAAGTACGGTTTATTCCACTTGGGGGAATTGTTGGAGTTACGAAAAACATGTACCTTTACGAATTATATGTCAAAGCTCAAAGCTCAAATGTCAAATCTGAGTATATAAATTCTGATGACTATGTTTTGCAAGATATATTAATTGTTGATTGTGGAATCGGGTTTCCCCAGGAAAAAGAATTAGGAGTTGATTTTGTAATCCCTGACATCAGTTATTTAAGGGATAAGATAAGCAAAATCCGGGCCGTATTACTTTCACATGGTCATGAAGATCATATTTCCGCTCTCCCCTTTCACTATAACGACCTAGGTAAACCTAAAATAATCGGTAGTAAATTAACTTCGATATTTTTGGAAAATAAATTTAAGGAGCATCAGATTAGAGCAACTGTTGATCGAGTCGACTTTGATAAAGAATATATCTTAGGAGATTTTAAAGTGAGTTTTATAAAAGTAACTCACTCGATACCGGACACTACTCATATCCTCATAAAATCTCCGGTTGGGACTTTTTATCATGGACCTGATTTCAAATTGGATTTAACTCCTCCGTATGGATCGCCTCCAGATTTTTATAAAATTACAAAGGCCGGAAATGACGGTGTTTTATGTTTACTTTCTGATTGTCTTGGTGTCGAGCGCCCAGGCCTTACTCTCTCTGAGTCGATAGTTGGGGCCACTTTTGAGGACGAGATGAGAAAGACCAAAGGTAAATTTATAATGACGACTTTTTCTTCAAATATTTCTCGTATTAGACAATGTGTCGAGGCGGCAATTAAATTTAACCGGAAGATTTGCTTCTTAGGTAGATCAATGAGAGAAAATACAAAGCTAGCGGCCGAAATTGGATATTTACCAATTCCAGAAAGTTTATTTGCAAAAGAAGATGAGTTATCAAAAATTCCACCCAATAAAGTCTGCCTTATAGTAGCTGGTAGCCAAGGTCAATATGGATCAGCCCTTTCAAAGTTGGCCGACCATCAAAATCCAAATACAAAAATATATCCTGGTGACAAGATTATTTTTTCTTCAGACCCGATCCCAGGAAATGAAAATGAAGTATATTCAGTGATTGAAGACTTGGTATCACAGGGAGCTGATGTCGTCTACTCAGACATTGCTGACCAACTCCATTCATCAGGACATGGAAACATGGAAGATTTGAAATATTTAGTCCGTTTCACTAATCCAAAATATTTTATCCCAATTGGAGGGACAATTCGTCACCAGAGACAGTATCAGAAAATGGCCGTCGAACTTGGATATGATGCTAATAAGGTATATATGATCAGGGAAGGCGAGACAATTTGGTTTTCAAAGGATCGGGTGACACTTGGGCCTACGATTGAAACAAAAAATATATACGTAGATGCATACGGAGTTGGAGACATTGGGAATGCCGTCCTTCGTGATCGAAAAACAATATCTTCTGAAGGAATTGTATTTGTATTTTTAATCGTCAATAGTCAAGGACTACTGACAATGCAACCTAAAATTGCATCCCGCGGCTTTGTATTTGAAAAAGAAGAAGAAAGGCTATATCAGGGTGGAATTAAAATAATAGAGAGCTTAATGAAACCAAAGGGTGGAGTGTTAGGCGACACAAATAAAATTAAGAGATCAATAATTAATGGTTTAGAAAATTTTTTCTACAAGGAAAGAGGCAGACGACCACTAATTGTGGTTGAGGCGATACAACTATGAATTCTTTACCAAATAGTCTAAAGAAGATTTCGCTTTTTCTTGAAAGATTGCCAGGAATTGGTGAAAAAACGGCTAATAGGCTCGCCTTTTATTTTTTAAGGTTGCCCGATTCGGATTTAAAAGAATTTGCCGAAAGCATATCAACTCTTAAAGAAAAAACAAAATTCTGCAAAGAATGTTATAACTTAACAGAAGACACACTGTGTCCAATTTGCATGGATCAAAATCGTGATAAATCTTTAATTACAGTAGTTGAAACGGTCCTTGACTTACTTTCATTTGAAACAGGAAATATATATAACGGGATTTATCATGTCCTTCATGGCAAGATTGACCCTATGAATCACATCGGACCTGACGACATAAAGATAAGTGAACTAATCTCAAAACTCAAAGCTCAAAACTCAAAAATAAAGGAGATAATTTTGGCGACGAATCCTGATATGGAGGGAGAAGCGACAGCGATGTACATCAAAGAAAAAATCAAAGATTCCACCTTCGCCAAGGCTTCGGCGGACAAGCAAAACTCAAACGTCAAAATTACTAGGCTGGCGTATGGGATGCCGATTGGTGGGAATCTTGAATATGCTGACTACATGACTTTGAAAAAAGCAATCGACGGAAGGAATAAGTTTTAAAATTAAGACACTTAAGACACCCTGAGGGTGTCTGAGGATTTCGTGCCTGGTCACCCTGAGGGTGACTAAAACAAGTTTTAAATCTAGAGGAGGTTTTTTATTTCCTCAACGATTAGTGGGGCGAGTGATACTTCTTTAAGTTGGGGGAAATTTTGCTCAGGTTTTAGTGCAATTGAATTACTCATAAATATTTTTTCTATCGGGCTTTTTGACAAAATCTCCTGAGCATTAGGCGAAAAATCATGATGTACTATGCATGCTAAGACCCGCTTCGCTCCCCTCTTAAGACAAAATTCGGCGGCGTGGACAAGCGTCCCGCCTGATGTAATAATATCGTCAATTATGACACATGTTTTATCTTTTACTTCACCATATAAATTTAAAGCCTTTGATTGATGGGCGACATTTTGATTTCTTCGTTTTTCGATCACTGCAATGTCAACATTGCTACTATGGAAAAAGTTTTCGGCAAATACCTGGGCTCTTTCGACCCCGCCTTGGTCAGGGGACACAATCGCGACTTCATCGGTATTTTTATGATGATTTAGGTAGTGGGCTACTTCGCGGCCAAGTACAGCAAAAGCGGAAAGATTTTTAAACGGAATTGAGAAGATCCCTTCGGTACCTTCATCATGGAGGCTTATTGTAAATACTTGAGAGAAACTAATGACTTCAAGAAATCGAATAATCACATTTACTGATACAACTTCACCGGGCCTGTGCTCTCGATTTTGACGAGCATAGCCAAAGTATGGGATTATCCCGATAATTTTCTTTGCCTCCATCCTTTTTAAAGCGTCAGCGAAGAAAAAAAGCTCCATCAAATGGGTGTCAGTCGGATTTGAAGTCGGTTGAATAATAATACAATCCTTGTCTTTAACTTTCTCTTCAATAGTTACTTTAATTTCTGAATTATCATAACGGATGACTTCGGATTTACTTAGTGGTATTTTAAGTAATTCAGATACTTCTCGTGAAAGATTGGGGTTAGCAGAACCAGTGAATAACTTTAGCACTTAAATGATTAAAATTTAAAAATTATTGTCCCTGTTGTTGACTTGATATTTCAATTAACTTGCGGGCTGCGAGCTCCTGAGTTTTCTTAATTGCTTCGTTAACTGTCTCAGCGATTCGGTTCTCAGTAATCCCATCAACTTCAATCGACTCAATAACCTGGTCACCGCGAACGATGACTTTGACACCATTTTTCTCGACTTCAACCTGTTCTTGTTGAAGAGCCGCTTGCATTTTCTGTGCCTGTTGCTGTAATTTTTGTAAATCTCCGAGTCCTGATAATGGATTAAACATAAATATTAGTCAAAAGTCTATAAAGTCTAAAGGTCCTTAAAGAAATTTATTTTTATAGACTTTATAAACTTTAAGGACTTTATGGACTTGATGACTCTTTATCATTGTAAAATTCTGAGAGGGCGATTTCAAGCGGAAGTGAATCGATAGGGCTTAATCGTAAAAGTTGATAAGCTTCCATTAGTAGTTTTATAAGGTGAGTCAACTGCTTTGTATCAAATGATAAATTTTCAGAGCCCTCAATTACAACTCCCTTTTTTTTCAATAACTCAAGCCTTAATGATTCTAACATGTCTTCAATTAAATTCTTAAAATTTCCACCTGATTCTCCAAACTCAGCAACCCAAGTAAATGCCGAAGTCACATCTTTAGTTGCCATTATTTGTAATAAATTACCCTTACCTTTTAGACCAAAAAAATTTTCTATTGATTCAAGCGAATTAAGTTTTTGAGTGATGATTTCTTCAAGGATTTTTGCAGCGTCGCGAAAAGAGGATTCGCTATGTCTTGCGATAACTTTCAAAATCTGATCATTAAAATTCGCCTTCTCGGATGCGGAAATTCTTTTTAACATCAAAATAATATCCGTTTGGCTGGCTTTTCCAAAATTTACTTTGACGCATCTTGAGACTATTGTCTGAGGCAACTTTTCTAGATTGGTAGTCGCAAGAATAAACACGGCTGATTTAGGTGGCTCCTCGAGAGTTTTAAGTAGAGCGTTAAAGCCGTCAGGCGTAATCATGTGCGCTTCATCAATAATGAAAATTCTCATTCGTCCTGACATTGGAAGAAAAGATGTCTCTTTAATTAGGCTTTTAATTTCGTCGATTCCCCGATTTGAGGCTGCGTCCATTTCAACAACATCGGTAAAAGATGAGCGAACAATTGATAAACAGTTTTTACATTTATTGCATGGCTCAAAATTATTATTTTTTTCTGAATATTTATTATCTAGACAGTTTAAAGATTTTGCAATAATTCTTGCGGTCGATGTCTTCCCTGTCCCTTTTTGGCCGACGAGAAGGATGGCATGAGGAATAGACGCTCCTTCAAGAATTTTTTTTAATATATCTTTAACTCTTGAATTATCTATTTCTTCGATTGTTTTGGGGCGATACTTTAGGTAAAACATATCTTTGATTAAAAATGTCAAATGACAAAATTCAAATAACAATTGAACATCAAATAACAAATATTAAATGTTTTAAATATTTGTGATTTATTATTTGTAATTCAATTGTGGATTTGACATTGGTTATTTATGATTTACTTCAGTAGGTTCTCTATTCCATGTTTAATTAGTGATAATAGTGTTTCGTCAACTTTACGGTTACGCTCGGCAGCCAAAAGAACTGCTTGTGGATAACAGATGATGACCTCTCCAAGTAATTTTTCGCCATCGAGGACATCATTTCTGTATGAAAAAGATAAAACCGGCAAAGCAATATTTTCTTTTTTATAAAGAAGGGCAAGCGATTTCATCTTTGTCTTACCCACAAAAACAAGATTTAAAATCTTCTCAGGAGCGACATCCGCTTTTGATAATAAATCTTGAGTTTTAGACTTCAAAATAGAGCGATTGATACGATAGCGAGAGGAGCAAACCAAATTGATCATATTCGTCTTGTTCGGAATTTTTTATATCGATTTTTTATTTTTTCTTTCTCTTCCTCCTTGCGGACGAGTGAAGGCTTTCGATAAAACATCTTTTTTCTCAAGGTTGTGACAATGTCTTCCTCAATAAATGCCTTTGTAAATTTACGGAAAAAACTATCTTTTGATTCACCCTTTCGTTTTGTAATAACAACCATAATATATTTGACGCCTCCTCTCTAATGAGATACGAATGATTTGTATTTAGTAATACGAATGACACGAATATGCGAATAAATGTCTTCAAACAAAAAAACATAATCCGCAGTATTATCAATCACTCATACAACTCGTATTTTAATTGTATTAAATGCTTTTAATAATTTCAATGAGTTTGCTTATTGGTAATGATGAGGGAATAAAATGTGGATTTCTTGATGAAGAATTTAGAAGCATATTTCCGGAAACGTGCAAAAACCAGGTGGCGCCTTTATCAACTTTCAGGATTTTTAAATATAATGGCTTTAAATCTAATTGCTTATCAGGGAGAGTCTTAATGCGGACGAATCCGCGATCGGGGTCTTTTTTGACCACCAATTTGAAGCCCTGCTTTAATGCCAGTTTCATAGTTTCCTCATTTTTTGATGAAAGCGCGATTGATTTACCGTAAACGGAATTAAATACAAAGCCGAGTTTTATATCTGACTCTGCGCCAACTTTTTTAATAAATATATTGAATAAGGCATCCAAAAATGGAAAAATTGACTGTAAAATTAATGCATCTTCCTTAAGGATAGACTTTAGTCCACCTTCAATAATTTTATGAATCATAAATTCATAATGATCAGAAGATGGGTCTTTAAAATAGACTTCCGAAAAATGATCGAGCCCGTTTATTACTTTTACCATTCTTGAAAGAGCGTCATGATGCTTGACTTTAATTAAAGATTCTTCAAGAAGATGCTTAAAAACTAATTGAGTAGCAGAGGTATATTCCTGGCTTTGATGATGGTCAAACTTACCAAATCCGGTATCAACATGGATTGTATTTGAGTCAGAGTCAACTGGTTTATCTTCATAAGTTGAACCGGCCGGAACAAATGCAAATGAGGCATCTTTAAAACCAGGATAAAATCGTGCAATTAACCACGAGGCGGTAATTGAATCGATGTCAGGAGAGAAGTGAGATACTATAATTTTCATTTTTCAGTTTTCATTTTTCATTGAATTTTCAATGATTTAATTTTCAATAATAACTGGTCAATTGAAAGTAGCTCTGATTTAGATTCTTTTCTTTGCTTATATTCAATTTTATCACCGGTTCTTTTTGATATAACGAGTCTTACGGGAATACCGATTAAGTCGGCATCAGCAAATTTATTCCCAGCTGTTGTCTCTTCACGATCATCAAATAGTACCTCAACGTTATTTTCCTTTAGGACTTTATAGACTTGACCGACTTTTGACTTTATAGACTCGTCTCTCAGATCAAGACCGATTAGATGGACGCCAAATGGGGAAACGGAAGACGGCCAAATAATCCCCTTTTCATCGTGAAATTTTTCGACAATTATGCCCATTATGCGGGAAGGCCCAATTCCATAACAACCCATATAAATTGGTTTTTCTTTACCATCGCGGTCAATAAATCGATAGTTAAATGCTTCGGTAAACTTGGTATAAAGTGGGAAAATATTTCCGACTTCTGACGCCTTAAAAACTTGATATTCGACGCCCGTTTTCGGGTCAAGATCGCCCGCTTTTGCGACTTTAATATCATAAAATTTTGACGGCTTTGGCAAATCTCGACCAAAATTAATGTTAGTACTATGAAAATGGGTTTTATTTGCTCCTGTTTCAAAATTCAATCTATTATCAATAGATTCATCTAGGAATATTTCAATATCTTTTGGTAAATTAAGGATTCCTGCATATCCGACTTCTGCTCCGGTTACTTTTTTAACAGTTGTAGCTGATGCCAGTTTTAGCGCTTTGCATTTAGCAACTTTTCTCAGCTTATCTTCATTAATGTCATATCCACCGCGGACAGCGGCTACAATCACCCGATTATCATCAGTTTCAAATATCAGCGTTTTTGTTGTTTTTTCTACCGGAATGTTTAAAAATTCTGCAAGTTCACCGACCCCGATAATCCCCTTGCCTTCTACGTCTTTTCGGGGAAGCATACCTTCATCTTTATAATTAACATTGGGGGCTTTAGATGGGGCCACTTCTTTATTAAAATATATGTTAGAGCTTTTGTCATAATACAAAGTATCCTCTCCGGTTTCACAAAGTGTCTGAAATTCATGTGAATAATCATCTGTAAATGAGCCGCCAGAGGCGAGAGATATAACCGTGTCTTTTCCAATTCCTAAGCGTTTAAAAACACGCAAATAAACTTCTTTTGATTTTTCATAATACTCTTTAAGATTGGTCTCAGATGTATGGAAGCTATACAAATCTTTCATGCGGAATTCCCGACCTCTCAAAAGTCCTGATTTAACCCTCGGCTCATTTCTAAATTTATTTTGGATTTGATAAAGGGCAAAAGGAAAATCTTTATAACTTAGGACAAATCTTTGAGCAAGCGGAGTCACTATTTCTTCGTGAGTAGGATTAAGCACGTACTCAGTATCGTTTTTAGCCTTTGCAAATATATTGGCAGGAGTCGCTTTCATGAGAATGTCAACAGTCTCAAATCGACCTGTCTTTTGCCAGTTCCCAATTGGTGTGAGCGCTGGCATAAGCACTTCCTGACCGATTGTGTCCATTTCCTCACGGATTATTTGCTCAATTTTATTAAGGACTCGTAGGCCAAGAGTGAGGTAGGTGTAAGTACCGGCCATAACCTGATCGATAAATCCACCCTTTTGCAGATAGGTAGCATTAGCAGAATCATACTTCTTAGAATCCTTTTTTGTTTTTCCGAAAAGCTTTGAGTAAAGCATAGATTTAATATAGTATAGCTTACATTCTATAGTTTTAGACTTTTAAATGTAATTCAATTGTTTTTTGATAAGCTGATTTAACTGCGGATAAAAAAACAATTTCAAATTCTGAACCGATTATTTTCTCAAAAGCGGCTTCGGTAGCTCCGCCTTTGGAGGTGACATTTTTTCTCAAAACAACAGGTAGTTCTTTGGAGCTTTTTAAATATTTAGAACTTCCAAAAAATGTCTGAGTGACCAATTCATTGGCTAATTTTTCATTTAAACCGATTTCAATCGCCGATTTTACTAATAGTTCGGCAAGATAAAAAAAATATGCAGGGCCACTTCCGGAGATAGCGGTTATTTGATCTAATAAACTTTCTTTTTTTAATTCTATTTCAATTCCTATTGATTGAAAGACTTTTCTAAAGACATGAACATCTTTATTATTAACATTATCATTCTTAATCCAGCATGAAATTGACTGATTAACCTTTGCACATAGATTAGGCATGACCCTAATTATATGCAGCTCTTTTCCAAGGATTTTTTCTATTGACTTTATTTCGACTCCAGCGGCAATAGAAATAATTAGCTTATCTTTTAAATTTCTTCTTTTAATTTCATGCAAAACGCCTCCTATCATTTGCGGTTTTACGGTAAGTATTAATATTTGAGATTTACTTATTACTTCATTATTGGCTTCTTGCTTATTACTTGTTAGCAAGTTTTCTTTACTAACTAATTTTTGTTTTAGTAGGCCGCTCCTTATTGCTTTACCCATATTTCCAAATCCGATAATTCCTACGGTTGTGTTTTTCATTTGTTTTGGTTTTCTAGAATTTTCTTAATTTTTTTGAACGCAAAGTCAATTTGTTCCCTCTTAATTATAAGTGGTGGAGCAAGGCGAATAACATTTTCGTGAGTTTCCTTACATAAAAGTGATTCTTTCATTAAAGCTTCACAGAATCGTCTTGCGCCACCAGCTTTTTTATGAAGTTCTATACCTATGAGCAATCCCTTTCCTCTGATTTCTTTTATCCATTTACTTTTAATGGTTTTGAGACTATTTAAAAAATATGCGCCTTGCAAATAGCTATTTTCAGTTAATTTTTCTTTAATAATGACATTTAATGAAGCTCGGGCGATTGCAGAAGCTAAAGGATTGCCACCGAATGTGCTGCCGTGGTCACCAGGTTTTATCACTCTAAAAATTGATTTAGATGAAAGGACGGCGGATACAGGATAAAACCCCCCGCTAAGCGCTTTTCCAACAATAAGGACATCAGGTTTGGCATTATAATCATATTCATAGGCAAAAAGCTTTCCGATTCTCCCCAATCCTGTTTGGATTTCGTCAAGCATAAACAAAATATTATTTTTTCGACAGAGATTGGCAACGCCAGTCAGATAGCCCTTATCAGGGATAATTATCCCTCCCTCCGCTTGAATAGGTTCCATTAGGACAGCGATCGTCTTGTCTGAAATAGCATTTTTCACCGCCTTTAAACTATTAAATTCGATGATTTTAAATCCTTTGGTGAAAGGGCTGAAACCATCCCGATATTGTTGCTCGGTTGAGAAACTAATAATAGTAATCGTTCGACCATGAAAATTATTTTTACAAACTAAAATTTCCCCATACTTGACTTTTTTCTGATAAAGCCCCCATTTTCTAGCTAATTTAATGGCTGTTTCGACTGCTTCAGCGCCGGTGTTCATTGGCAACATCATTTCATACCCGGCTAGCTGGCACAGCTCTTTAGCAAAAAAACCTAGTTGATCATTGTAAAATGCTCGTGATGTTAGAGTTATTCCTTTAATTTGTTTTTTAATTGCGTCTATGATCAATCTATGGTTATGCCCTTGATTTAAAGCTGAATAACCACTCAGAAAATCTATGTATTTTCGTCCCTTTTCATCATATACCCAGACTCCTCTGCCTTTTGTCAAAACAACGTCTAAAGGATTATAGTTATTTGCACAGTATTGTTTGGTTGTTTCTAAAAATATATTTTTATCCATAAAAAAACCTCCTCCTTACCCATCAGTTTTAATCTGAAAGGCAAGGACGAGGTCTCTTCGTGGTACCACCTTGCTTTTATGGCTCTTTTTAGTGCTCCGTTTAATTACGACACACTTTGGATTTATTTCTACGGTGTCCTTCCGTCGTACTCGTCGTACGCAGCTCGTTTGGCGGGAAACCAAACTTAATGCTTTATCTAATTATGGTGTCATTATAACTAGCAACTTCAGCATTGTCAAATTAAGTTGGTATATCGAGGTTTTTGCATGTTCA
>Ga0209211_10001979_pt1 | contig 36689 bp, 41 predicted proteins | sample RifGroA2_FD_183992 | JGI IMG/M metagenome (GOLD analysis project Ga0209211, IMG submission 183992) | Groundwater microbial communities from Rifle, Colorado, USA - Groundwater A2 (SPAdes) (version 2) | ecosystem: Environmental > Aquatic > Deep subsurface > Groundwater | place: Rifle, Colorado... | reverse complement strand
ATTACTTGAAATTTAGATTTAAAATCAATCAAGAAAACCTATCTGTCAAATTATATTTTCAGTTGAAATAGTTAGCAAACTGTCAGACTTGGGTAACTAAGCCAAGTTGCGACGGGAAAACTTGAACCAATAAGATTGCAATATTCATCGCCAATGACTATCCTAATCTAGTTGCATTTTAACTGCGTAAAGAGGAGGAGCAACTAATCAAGGATCTAAGCCAGTGTTCGTCGGCAGTCGCCACTGCAATCTACTCGATACTTCTTCACTCACACTCGACCACAAACTATTTAAATAAACCCCAATTTTAGCTATCTATGACATACGGAAGATTTAAATCAAGGACATTCAGAAGATTAAAGGTTAAGACACCAGGAGCTAAGACAGTGCTCCATTATGGTAGACGAAAGCCTAAAGCAGCTTCATGCTCCGAATGCGGTCAGATATTAAAAGCAGTTCCACGAGGATTACCTTTTCAGATGCGTGCACTGCCAAAAACAAAAAAGCGCCCAGAGCGACCATTTGGCGGCAATCTATGCTCAAAGTGCATGAGACGTCTTTTTGTAGCAAAAGCACGCATAGTGCAGCAATAATCATTATCTTAACTTTCATAAAATATATTCATAAATTAACTTCAATATCACATTCGTTATAAATCTTAAACAACAACTATCAGTGAAATCTCGCAGATATGCTGGCAACAGGTATCTAAGGTATCAAATACCCTAAAAACGCAGAGATTGGAGGAAAAAATGTTTGAAGTAGGAAGAGTATGTCTAAAATTGGCTGGCAGAGACGCTGGCAAAAGATGCATCATTGTTGATGTGCAGGATTCTAATTTTGTGCTTATAGATGGTGAAACCAGAAGAAGAAAATGCAATGTAAAGCATTTGGAGCCATTAAATACAGTTGTCAAGATCAGGAAAGCAGCTTCACATGAGAATGTCGCTGAAGAGTTCAACAAGCTAGGTTTTGGCCTTTGGAAAACAAAGCCAAAGAAAGCAGCTGCAAGAGTCTTGCCTGTCAGGAAGTATGATCCTGGCAAAGCTAAGAAGCAGGGTACAGAAACTAAAGCAGCATCACAGCTAGCTTCAGAACCAAAAGAAGCAGCAGCACCAAAGCAAAAGCCAGCAAAGAAATCCAAATCAAAAGAAGCTGCTGAGTAAGTAGCTATATTATTATTTTTTCATTAGTTATATTTTCTTTTCTATTCTTTATTGTTTTTTATCTCTCTAATTTTTCATCACAATTAAACCAATCTCTTCATTCTCAATTTCTTAATCCAATTCTGGATTGATTTCTCTAATTCAATATCTGCTCCCTCAAAACAATGTTCGCCTTTATGTAAAACAACACCTCTAGAAAACTCGTTAACAGTCATCACATTGATTTTTTCCATCATAATTTCTGCAGGCTCAGCTAAAAACTGTTCCTTTGCAGCAATAATACTTAAAATCGGGCATTTTATTCTCTTCAATATTTTCAAATGCATTGTATAATTTAATAAATCGCCTTCAACTGAATTAGGCTTGTATATCGAATAAAACCTGTGAGCAGACCAGTATTCAGGTGAATATTTAAAAGGCAGAATTTCACTTCCTCTGCCTGATTTGACTAGCTTTTTTGCTAAAGAAAAAGCAGGCTTGAACTTTTTGCCTAATTCTTTTATATCAAATGTTACATCGTCAACAGGGCTCAATAAAATAAGTGCCTTGACTGCAGGATTATTCTTTTTAGACTGATAGTACATAATTTTTTGACAACCTGTAGAATGGCCAGAAAGCACAAAATTATCAAAGCCAAGTGATTTCAGCTGATTTATTGCGCCTTCAATGTCATAAATGCAGTGTTCGAATCTCTCAAGAGAGGTACCTATATGCAGGTATTTCACAGTTTTCTTTTCAAACTTTCTAAAAATGTTAATATGTCCCATTCCACGATTGCCAAAATTAAAAAAAGCAATATTGTTTTTTAGAGAAACATCCCTTACTTTATCCAGAAATCTTTCACTTGTTGCAAAATCATTCATTCCATGAACATGGATCCAGGCAGTTTTTGTAGAATTTTTCTTCTCTTCAGGCCAAAACAGGATTCCCTCTAAATCAACGCCGTCTGTTGCAAAAAAATTAAACAATTCAATATTACTAAAATGATAATACACTTTTTTAAACAATACTTTCACCAACATATAATTTAAACTATATAGGATTTAGAGAAAAATAACTCACAATAAATCCAAGAAAACCCAAATCAAAAAAAAGAAATAAAAAAACAAAAAAAGCTTATCTGTTTATGTTGCGCAGTTGCCTTCTAACTTCTGCCCGTTGCCGGTTAAGTTGTAACTAGCAGATGTTGCAGAGTCTGTGTAAGCGACGCTTGCTGCATAGCTATATGCTTGTCCTGCTGTGCATGCTGCAATTGCTCCTGTGTATGTTCTTGAGCCGCCAGCTGCTACTGATTCTCCTGCTGCTAGGTCAACGCCATTTACAACCAAATCATTGACTGTAATTGTATTTCTTTGATTGTTCTTAAGGATGACAGTATCAGTTCCAGCTGCAGAGACTGCATAGCTTGTGAATGCCACATCTTGGTTTGCCCAGAATGCTGCATTACTTCTTCCTGAAGCTCCGCCGCCTATACCTGGAATGCCTCCCATTACTCCTACTACAATAAGTGCAATTATTATGACAATTGCCAGAACTATCAGATATTCTGTTGCACCCTGTGCTTTTTTATATAGTTTTCCTAACATTATTCCACCTCTTTTAAACAATCTTTTTAAGATTAGTTTATAGTTTTTATAATTTATATTATTTAATGTATTATATACTTTAACTTATATATAAACATTATTGTCAATAGCTAATACATATGCTTAAATTAAGTTTAAAACAGGTTCCCAAACACATTCCCTATTATATACTTAGACACATAAAACACAGTCAAACAGCCGATAATAAGCATCGGCGCATACCTTAATCCTTGTTTTTCCTTGCCTTCTTTGATGACTCCAAGCAGCATACTTGCTAGCAATGATGTTAAGACTAGCATAACAAGAGACATCTTAGTCAGAAAATCTGGTGTTATCACAACTTTGCCTGCAAGAAACTCCAATCCAAACCCCACATTGCTTATGTTAGATTTTTCCTGCATTTCGCTCACAATAGTCACAAAATGTATTGAGATTGCAAGAAGCAACGGAGTTCCTACCATGATCGTAAACAAGATAAATGCAGTGTAAGTCTTCGTGCTTGTAATAAGCTCATTCTTTAATTCTCTAGTCTGTGATATATCATTTCCAAGATCTTCAAGCAGCTTTGCAAGATGCGCTCCTGATTTCATCGCGCTTGTAAATAATTTTAATGCCCTGTCAAGTGTCTCAGAATTAGTCCTCTCGCTTATCCTCAGCAGAGTTGTTTCAAATGACTCTGTCCCCAAAGCATGAGAAGTCGCATAATCTATCTCTTCTGCTAACGGCCCAAATTCCTTTCTAGCAGATAATTTGATGGCTTTGTATGGTGTCATCCCTGCTTTCAAATTTGCAGCAATCAGTTGTAATGCATCAGGCAATGCTTTTTCGATCCTTGCAGTGCGATCTTCTGCTTTAAAATAAGCAAACAGGTAAACCAAAAACTCAATGAACAAAAACACTATAACTCCAATAATGAAATATAATCTCTGAAATGCTCCAAAAAATACCCATGGGATAAGAACAATCTTGAACATCATCAATAAAGCAAGTACTGTCCCAGAACCAAGCCAATAATCCACATTCTTTTTCTCACCGCCATAAACAAGTATACTGGCAAGATGATTCCTGTAGCTATTCGGAAACACTCTTGCAAAGTTTAGGTAGATCTTGTCTTTTGGTCTCATTTTTTAATCAGTTGTTCTAATCATTCTTTAATTTGTTATTCTAACTTATTTTTTTATTAAATCCTATCTAAAAGCTCACCACTGGTCTTCTAGTCTTGACAAATCCTATCAACGCTATCTGGATAAAAAAACAAAACACGATGAAGACGATAAATGTTCCTTTGCTTACTCCTATACCTGCAAAGCTTGACAGGATGACAAGCATAGTGCTTCCTATCGTTGGAATTGCAACTGCAAACAGCATATAGATCAAGCTCCATAGATTAAGTTCTTGCGAATAATTCTTTATCTTGCTATGCTGAGTTACAGCTAGCTCTGAAATTATGCTCTGCAATGCCCCCTTTAAGCTTGCTCCTGCTTTTAATGTATTAACAACCTGCCAGATAGTTCTTCTCATATACTCTGAGCTTGATTCGACAGCTAATCTCTCAAGGGCAGTATTAAGCGCCATCCCTGTCTTCACATTCTTGGCAACTTTCTTGAACTCATCGCTTACGATCCCATACCCAGAATTTGCCACATTTATTATTGCATTATAGAGAGAAACACCTGCGCTAATCTGCAGCAATAAGTCTTTCAATGCAAACATCAGATGCTTGTCTATCTGCTCAGCCTTTTTGCCTGCAATTATTTTAGGATATCTTAACAGCAGAATAAAAAACAGCACAAAAGCTCCAAACCCAATCGCTACTCCAAGCAATACGCTTCTTGCAAGATCAAGATGTCTTACCCTAAAAGCCAGCAATACTATCAGCGATGCAAATATAATAAAAACACTCAAGCATGTCACGATAGAATTTGCAATATACTCTGCATTGTTTAATCTTAAGTCTGTCTGCTCAAGATCATATTCTAATCCAGGTGCAATGTTACTAATCCTATGAGAAATCCCTACCAAGTATTTAGCAATATGCTTACTGATTCCTATCGGCACTATCATCAATGGCACAGATTGTTGAGGTTGATTCATTTTTAAAAACATTAGTAATTCTATTTTCAAAGCAGTGGCGGCTGCCAATATTTGACGAACACAATTCAAAAGTAACATTGCTAATGTTGCGACGGGCAATTTCAACTAATTACACATCAAAAAAACACATTACGCAATAGTCTCCAATTACTCTATTTATTATCTAAGCGTAGAGGAGGAGCAACTCATTTATAATATAAGCTAGTATTCGTCGGCAGCCGCCACTGCTCTGGCTTTTCAGAGTATTATTCTTTATTTAGTTAAAACCTATCTTCATAAACTAAGCAATTTATCTGCAGCAATCTTCTTTTTTATCGCATTCTCCAATATCTCAGGATTCTTATAGTACAGGTGCATTACATGCCCAAGCTTATCGATGTCTGTAAGCTTGCTGTCAACCATCCACTGCAATATTTTCTGCCTGTCTTTTAGGTCTGCAGCAATCTCCTGAGGCGTCATACCTGTATGCAGATTCAGGTCTTCTACGACCCTGATGCTGTCATTTACCTTTTCAAAAACATCATCTCTAGGGTGCCATCTCCAGAGATAATTAAGTTCCAAATCAGCTTTCTCGCTTGCTTCGCTCAGAATCTCAGCAACTTCCAATGTTCTTCTTATGCCTCTTCTTCTGTCTCTGTACTGCACAAGCACAAGCTGCAGACTCTCAACCTCAGATTTTGGCACAGATATTGGAGGTTCTATCAATCTTCTCTTTACTTGTTCTGCAGTATCTGCATGCATCGTAGCATAAACACTATGTCCTGTATGCATCGCTTCAAATAATGCTTCTGCTTGCTCTCTCTTTCTGATCTCTCCAACTACAATCCTGTCTGGCCTCATCCTCAAGCTTGCAACAATCAGATTAAGCATGGTAACTTCTCCCTGTCCTTCAGGATTTGGGTTTCTGCTTGTCAACGGCACCCAGTTCCAGTGCAATGCTTTTGGCAATGCTATCTCCCTTGTATCTTCTATGCTGATGATTCTCTGTTTTGGTGGGATGAAACTACACAATGTATTGAGCACAGAAGTCTTTCCAGATGCAGTGCCTCCAGCTACAATTATATTAAGCTCATATTGCATAGCTAACCAGATAAATGCAGCAATCTCTTTTGACATCGTATTATACTGAGGATCAACAAAATGCGCAACTGTCCAAGGAGAGCGAGCAAACCTTCTTATCGTGATTGTATTTCCAGCTGTGCTTATAGGAAACAATGTAGATGCAACTCTATCTCCAGTTAACAAATACGCATCCATAATCGGATTTAAGCTTGTGATTTCCCTTCCTATCTTTCTACCTATCTGCGCAGAAAAATTATAAATTTCCTCTTCACTCTCAAGGAATTTGCTTGTCTTGCACCAACCATGTTTTTTATGATAAATGGAAATCGGCTGCTTTACTCCATTTATGACAACTTCCTCTAATCCATTATCTGCAAGTATGATTTCCATCTCTCCTAAACCATACATCTTATGCAATAAGATTCCTGCAAATAGATCTGCCTGCTGCTCAGAAATATTCTTCAGAAGCTCTTTTACTTTTGCTCTTGTTTTTGCATAAAAGAGTTCCTTGACTTTGCCTGCCTGCTCACTGTCTGTTATGCTCTCTGTATCGACAGGAACTTCCTTTGCAAGCTCTCCTATCATTGCATTAAGCACAGCTTCAGTTGCAAGCCCAAGTTTTGGCAAGATTATATCGTAAATTAGGACATTCTCCTCTTTAACATCCCATATGTTTACAGTAGCTGGTACATTGTCAGCAATCACTTTATACGACTCGACCAATTTCTTCTCTTTCCTGTCTATGTCCAAGCTTGCCATAATAAACCAAATTACTATTTTTTAATTATTATTTCAATTATTCTTATTATTTTTTATTGAGCAGCAAATTTATTTAAGTAAACCAAATATCCTATCATAACCAAAGCAAATGTTAATATCCCAAACAATACAAGGTTAATTATCTTTTGTTTTTTATCTGCGTCACTAACTATGTGACTTGTGCTGTCGTTATTATTATTATTATTATCATCATTGCTCTTATTATTGCCACCTATTCTTTTTGCTTTCATCTCAGCAATATAATTCAGTTTCCTAATCACAGGTATCCCGATTGCAGGATAATAAAGCTCAACCAATTTCTCTTTATCAAGGATTTTGGCAAACTCCTCGATTGCATTTTGAGTTAATCCATATCTTACAGCCAATTGTGAGATATTTATCTGCCCTGCATCATTGACTTGGGTATACATATCATCTAAGAATGTCTCATGCAGAGAATTCTTGAACGGCTTTTCAAAGTTTGCATTGTGAGATGCATTATCTGGTTTAGGCAACATAGCAGCAGGCAATATTCTCTTAAAATTACCAAAAAACCTGTTGCTCAGCCTAATCTCCCTAACTCTCCTTACGTGATGCACTATTTTCTTTGCATGATGTCCAAGTTTCTTAGCATGATGAACTAAGTGGTGCTTTATCCTATGATGCAGCTTATGCTTCACATGCTCATCCTTTTTATGGTGCTCTTTATTCATAACATTTCCTTTGTTATGACATATGCGTTCAATCTTAAACTGAGAAACAAGCAGCAACAACAGCGACATCAAAACAGTAAAATAATCCTCTCTCAGAAAACTGTACCAAAAAACAATAAACCCAAAAATACCTAAAACTATAAAAACTAGATAGTTGCCTATAATCTTATTAATCTCCATTTTCCCTCTTTTTTACTATATTCTAAGGAAGCAGCTTATTATATAAATCTTTCTTAGGAAAAACAGCTTAAAACATTCAATCTACTTAGTATTTATCCATATACATTATATTAACATTCCCTCTTAAAGAAGTTCTTTACAACTAAAGACTGTACTGCAACATTATTATTCAATGCAATCTCCAATCTGCAAGTTTCAAATGCTTTCTCTAATGGCCATATGCTGCTTGCTGCATATATCTTTTCACCAAATTCTTCTTTGATAATCTCCCCACATTCACTGCTGTCATTCATGATGCAGAAAACATTAGTTGGGTATTCTACATTATAGTAAAATGCATTCATCTGATTGATCAATATTCTAAATGGCAGTTTAATTTTATTCTCATCTATCTTTACTTTAAACAGCAAGGCCTTGTCATCATAATTAAAGATTTCAATTGAAGTTTCACCAAGTAAGCTTCTGTCAAGTGCTTCTTTTTTCTTCACTGTAAACTCAACATCTATGCCATCAAGATTACCATTATTCTTCTCTTCATCAAGAATCTTTATGCTGAAGTGATCATCAGAATATTCTTTAAATGGTTTAGGATTGATCCCATTAAGAATCGCATAATTATTGCCGTAATAGTCCAAAGCAAATACATAAGCATCTTCTGCTTCTGTAGTTGCTGGATTTTGCACAAATGGAAGGTCATAGGTATACTCTACTCTGTCATACGATTCATATATCTCATAAACGTGAAGTCCAGCTGGATCATTTTCATCTTGGCATCTGTTTTTCCCTATCAGGTCAAAGACGATGCTCTTAAACAATAAAGTTCCTTGCGGCCCAAAAGCATATCCTATCGGTATTTTCGGGATAACAGCATCTTTCAGGCAAGTATTTTTAACATTGAATTTTACTGGCTTATCAAGTTCATATTTTATGATGTCATATTTTTTCCATCCATTCAAAACTTTCAATGGTCCGAAAGGATGTGAAATATGAGACGTAAGCCCAAATAAATCACCGCTGTATAAGTTTACAAATGGATATTTTTGATTTACCATGTTAATGTCTCGATAAGCATCATTTGCTCTTCCAAACTCATATGAATGAAGCATCTCATGGATTACTGCATATGTGGTGTCAAGAAGCAATCTATCTACCTCAGCTTTTGATTTAGATTTTAAGAAATTAAAGTGCAAACCGCTAAGCATAACTATTGGCGAGATTCCTTCTTCAGAATCATCGTGGTTTGCTGCTCCATAAAAAGAATGTTTTGCATCTACAATAATAAATAAAATATCTGCATTTAAATTACTATTCTCTTTCAAGATCTCTTTTACTATATTATTCAAATTTGGGTCAATGGCATCTTCAATTGTAACATTAACTTTTTTCTTTGGCAACAATTTATACTTCATATCAACTTTAGTATTGCCTTCGCTGATCTCTTCAAATATCTTTTTAAGATTTTCCAAGAAAGGAGTAATCGCTTTATCAGAAAGCTCAAAGCCTTCACTTGCATCATTCTCTATCTCAATGAATGCAAACTTCAGATACTCAGGATGCTTATATGTTCTTGTGGTAAATGCTTCTGGCACATCTAACTTTAATTCGCCAAACTTATGCAGTTTACTTTTTCTGGCATCATTGGCTCCTTTATTTTCAACACCTTCAAATAAATCATTCCACTCAGATCCACTTTTTTCTGCTGTTAATTGTCCACTCTCCTCTATCGTATTGCTCTCATTCTGATTATAATCCACAATCTTACTGATGTCAGCATTTCCAAATTCTTGGTCATTTACCTCCATGGCACAACTAGTAGCTAAAGCTACAATAAAAAAAATAAAGATCATCTTAACAATATTCATCTTCATTTCTATTCCTCTCCCAGCACAACCTCAGTTGTCTTATTTACAGCAATCACTCTATTCACTATCGTCAAATTACCAGCTGACAAATAAACTTTCTGTTGCGTTGCATTATACATCAATGTTATGCTTGTTATGTTTGCGATAGTATAATCTGTACTAACAAGCAATGTTCCGTTTCTGTTGTCAAATTGCCCAAAATAAACGCTTATGTTAGGCGTGCTAGTCGTATTAAAATCAGCATAGAATGGCAAATTTGCAGCACTAGGAGACAAAATTCTTGCATCAGTTCCCAGTAATGTATCACCATCTTTATCAACAATCTTTACTTCTATTATCTTACCAGAACCAGAATTTGCTGGCGTATCATTTGTATTCTTATTCGCATTATCCTCAGTTACTCTTGCCTGCAGAGAGATCTTTACAAGATTCTCATAATTTGGATTATACAGATATAATCTTGATCCATTAAGTCTGTAGCTTGCATTATAAGGAAAGATTGTAAAGTTCGAAGTAAAATCACTAAACGAAATCTCCACATTGCTAAATGCAGAATAATTGTTCACGATAAAATTCCTATAATCTTGCATTATCTTTATATGGTTGATGTTTGGTGAGATTACCCCTAAATTATTGAATGTTATGTTCACAAAATTTACATCTCGTTTTATCCTGCTCAAGCTAATTTTAAGCAGGTCAGAATATGAATTAGACACAATATCATCCTCTATATATACAAGCTTCTCAATATTCTGATAATCAACAATTGTCTTATCAAGTTCAATGCTTCTTTCCAGGAATGCTTTAGTGACAAGAAACAAGCTGATAAGCAGCAGAATAGTCACGATAGTAAATAAAACACCTTTTCTGTTGTTAATCAATTTATAATTAGTCATCTATACCAAGCCTCTAACCTTGCATAATAAGTGCTTGAATTCGAATGCACAAAAACTCTTCTTGCAACAACAATTTCATCAACACTTGCGCTGTCGCATCCTGTCTTCTGTATGCTTCCAACCAAAGTGTTGCTAACAGAAAAAACACTAAGATTGCCACACATCTGCATTGGCAATGTATTAAGATAGCTCTGCACATTGCTTGTGCTGCCAGAAACAACATTGCTCAATCCAGAGTCTCTCTCAAGCACACTAAGTGCATCATTAGATAATCTACCTAAATCACTTCTGTTGAATCTTGCAATATGTGTTTGAGATAAATACTGGAAGCTTGCGATTATTATTGTAGCAGCTATAACTAATGCAAATATTGCATCTAATGTATAGATGAATCCACTTCTGTCTAATCTCTTTTTTACTAGCATGTAACACCTTCACATCTCTGCCAGACTCTCAAAGTGACGTTTATCTCCCTGTTATCATCAAGATACGCTCTCCTTTGCACAACAACAACATTGCTTGCATTTTGTGGTGGATATCCAAAAGTTGCATTGCTTATAGGCTTTGGCAATGTCAATGCTATCCTAGTGTTGTTAAATTTCTCTGTGCCGTTTGCAAACTCAATATTGCCTTCTGTATCAGGGATGTAATATACTCTCCCAGATCCGTAATCCAGATACCCTATCTCCGTATGCCCAGACTCATGCTGCACTAATGTGACTAATCCTCCGTCTGCTTTTGATATCCTGTATCCTTTGCTGAACCTCATGGTCTCATTAATCTGCAGGTTTGTGAGATATGGGTCAGTCTTTACAACTGTTCCAGTGCTTGTTCCTGCATCATTTGTGGATATATTAAATATCTCAATCATCCTTCCATGCTCTTTCTGAAAGTATATCCCTCCGCTATTTACCCATGATCTCAAAGCATCCTGTTGCTGCGCAGTTAAGTCATTATCATCAAGATGCGGATCCTCAAAAATCACTGTTTCGTAATCATCAATGTTAGAGATCAAGCTCTGCCAATCGCTTCCATAATTGGTAAATGGCACATTGTTCTCCTCTAGATACGCTCTTATCCCAAAATTAGAAGCATCACCATCTGTCGCAAAACCATTGGCATATGTATATGCAATTATGCTTGTACCTAAAAACCCATAACTTGTAAAATTCTCTCCTAGCTGAAATGCAATTTCATAATCATATCTCCTGTCTAAGCCAAGAATATCTTTGCTCTCATTATAGTAAGATTCATAATCAGTATACAAAGTAAGTATCTTGTCTGCAGACAAAAATCCAGGACCGTTTTTTCCTAAAGCAAGAGCTCCAATCTTCTTATGCGAATCATACTTATTTATGCTGAATGTCTTTACCAGCCCAAGACTCTTTATGTTTGTCTTATTGAAAGCTGCGGCATTGAATCTTGTCCAGTTGCTTGGATTGCCCTCAGTCTCCATTAAACTATTCATCATGTTTCTGGCAACAATTGCTGCATCATTCCTCTGCTCAGTCAAAGCCAGCTTTTCCCTGTTATGGTCCCATGCAAACCCAATGCCCAATAATATAATAATAAACACAGCTGCTGCAAATATCATGTCTAAAGAGAATATCTGCGCAGCTTTATTATTGCAAAAATTTATTATTGGATTATTATTTTTCTTTGCCATTTTATGCTTTTAGATAATATTTTATTTTTTAATTAATTCTTTCAACTCTTAACTTATCACAATCCCTCCATTAATATTACTCAAGTTGACAGGATAATTTATACTACTTAAAACACCAGAAATATTTCCTGCGATCAATGCTGCGCTGTAATGGTCTTCTATTCCAGAGCTCTGCCATACAACCTGTAACTTATGTTCGCTCGGATAGATGGAAATATTATACGCGCTGTTATCTTTTAATGTCGAAGGTAATATACTGATCTTTCCCGTCCCAGATCCTGCCAAAAAAACGCCATTGACATCACTTGCAAACTTATCAGCTTCCATCTTTGCATATAGCTTAGTCCTTACACTATACATCTCTGCTGTCCTTTTATCTGCAACAATAAAAACACCAAGAAAAACTATGAGCATAACTGCAAGGATGATTATAAATTCAACAGATATCTGTGATTTCTTCAGAACTCTAAATTTATTTGTTTTTGCCATGGCATTAAAAAATACTATAAAGATTAGCTATAAGCCGTTATATTTACATTATCAATAAACATATCATCTGAACTGTGGTCGCTGACACAGTCAAAAGTGAATGTCATGTTTGAAGTGAAAGTTATGTTATTCTCAAGATTTATTAACTGAGTCCCAGATGATGAGCTGCTGCCGCATTTTTTGAATAGGTTTCCAACTGTTTTTGTTCCGTTGTTGACATGCACTCTTAAGCATTCTGCGCTGTCATCTAATCCAGATACTTCCCAGTCAAAGCTTAGCTTTGCGTTAGTTGCAGAAGATAAATCAATGCTGATTGTTGTCATGTTATCTCCTGGTGTATCACAGTCATCTGTTTCTGCCCTATTATCATCAATCTCCCATCTTCCTCCAGATTCTGTCCAGTTTACATCTAGATTGCTTGAATCGCTTCTTGCAAAATTATCAAAGAATAATGTTGTCCAGCTGCTTCCCAAGGTTGTAAAATTAAATGTCCCATTCTGCTGGCAGTTAGCTGCATTGTCACATGCGCTCACGTTGTAGTAATATGCTGTATTTTTTGTCAATCCAGAAAGTGAGAAATTATGTGAAGTAATGTAAGATGCATTTAATGAATTAGTTCCAAGCGCTGTAGTTGTTCCATAGCTTACGCTTGAATTTGCATTTTCATTTGTTAAAAAGCTTATCCTTGCAGTTGTCTGTCCTATAGATAGTGCAAAGACATCAGATATCTTTGGCTTTGTCGCATCAACTGTGAAATTTATTATGCTTGATGTTACCATAATATTCCCTGAGCTATCATTGCATCTTGCATAGTAAGTGTAAATTCCATCACTTAATCCAGCTAGATTTGCAGCATGTGTTGTTCCTGCACCATTAAAGCTGTTTGCCATGCTTGCATAGCTAACATCGTTTGTGTCATATTTACATGATGCTCCTTCATTTGTAGTTACGCTTAATGTAGTGCTGCCTGAATTTATATACCCGCTCGGTGAAGTAGCTGTTATACTTGGCGCAGTTATATCAAGCACTGTTCCAAGCTGCATCCCATTATCAGCTGTATTCTCAATAGTGATCCATTGCTTGCCTTCTTCAGTTGTCACGATTCCAGATACATTAAATGCCAATGCCCTGTAGATTGTAATCGGCTCTCCTCCAGCATCTAAATTGATTGAGACAGAATTCCCAGAAAAAGTTATACTATTAACATTCTCAGGCACAGTCACAAAGATTTTTGTCTTGCTTCCTTGACCTTCTTGATAAACTTGCTCTGCAGCATTCGCAATGTCTTCCACCAAAGCTCTTGCCTTTGTCATCTCAAACTGCGCGCTTACATTTGTTGTTGTCTTCTGCTGCAAAACAAATATTGATAGCAAGATAGCTAACCCTACCGCCATAATTATGAGAAGTTCAGTAGCTGCTTGTGCTTTATTCCTAAATTTAGTATGATCTAGCATCTTTCCTCTTTTTTTGCATACCTAAGTTAATTGGATATATTTAAGTATATTACACTAATCTTTATTAATATTATTGTTTTATATTTGGAAATTATTCTGTTATCAAAAAACTCAAATCCTCAACAACAAGTTTTATATACCTCTTAAAATATAATCTACTATATGTTACAAAAACTACAGCAAGAGCTTGACCTATTGCCAGACAATTTCATTGTATCAGTTATTACTCCTAGCTTAAATTATAAAGATGTAAATATGCATATGCTGGAATATTTTGTAAACAAGAAACAGCATTCTGGAGTTTATGTCTCTGTAAATAGGCCATTCCTTAATGTAATTCAGACATTGGAAGCAAGAAATATTGACCATTCAAGCATTTTCTTCATTGACTGCATCACAAAAAAATTAGGCGGAGACTCGATTAAAAAAAGCAATGTGCATTTCCTTGACAGCCCACAGAACCTAACCGATTTAGGCATAATCCTGCATGAATCAACAACAAGCAAGGGAGATGGCAAGAAGAAATTTGTTTATATAGACTCACTTTCTACATTATGCATCCATAACAACATGGAAACAATGCAAAAATTCATCCATTATCTCACAGGCAAGATTAGATTGTGGGGCATCAACGGTGTAATGCTTTCCTTGCATGAAGACATGGACCCTAAGCTTCTTTCTGAGCTAAGCCAGTTCTGCGACAAGATAATACATCTGAGATAAAAAAAGAATATAAATATTTTTCTTAATTAAATATTCACGCATTTATTTGGTCTAATAACCAATCCATTATTTGTAATATCTAAGCAAACAGTTTTCTCGCTTATCCTTGTGCCTCGCATCTTTAGCACTTCAATTGCTCTTATCCGTTTGCCTTTGACTTTAGTATGATATATCAATATGATTCCATCAACTTCAAACTCCAGTGCTGCAGAGATTGTTCCATTATAAGGGCTTTCATCTTGGCTTGTCAGCAAAGAAGTACATCCCCACTTATTCAACAGCTCAAACAGTTTTAATGCAGCTTCTTTTTTCTCAAGCTCATCATGGTACAGCAATGCAAATGAGGTTATAGAATCAATAACTAATCTTTTAACTTTGGAATCAGAAATAATTGTCTCAATTATGCCTCCTCCTTGTACAATCAGTCTTTTGACTTGTTCAGGCGTGTACTGCAGATATATAAATTTTCCTGCTCTCTCATGTTTTGCAAGATCCCATCCAAATCTCATCATATCCTTGTAAAGCTTTTGTTTCTGCTCTTCAAATGTTATATACATGGCAGTCTCATTATTATGTTCAATACCATACACAAGAAACTGCAGAGCAAATATAGTCTTTCCAGAGCCTGCAGTGCCCGCTGACAGTACAACAGAATTTTTATCTATTCCTGCAGGAACTAAGCCATTAAATCCAGGAATGCCTAACTCCACCTTATTGTTTCCGTTAGTGATAGGATGATGTCTTTTCATATTGCCTCTTTTTTACTTATCCTTAGAATAACTTGAGAGGAATATAAATGTTTCTGAATGCAATTTTGCAAAACTAGTTTATTTTCTTATCTCTGCTACTTTACCTTTATTTGCTTTCAACAGCTCATTTGTAGAAACTTTGATCAATGAGGTAACAGAGCCTCCTCCAGTATAAACCATTTCTTTCTCCATGACTCTGGTGTCAACCAAAAATACTGCATCATATCCAAAAGAGGGTGTACCTCCACAAGGATAGCCTGTCTTTTCCAATATTTGTTCAGGCGTTGCTATTCTCGGCTTTTGTATCTTTAGTGCAAAAGCAATCTTATTTGCATCAACTTTATCCTCTCCTTTAACGATTGCAACGATTAGGTTATTAGTTGAGTCAACAAAACATATATTCTTGACAAACTCTTCAGGAGATGCATCTACTGCTTTTGCAGCATCTGCTACTGAATGGCAGCTATTGCTAAAAACAAGATGCTCTGCATGGATGTTATTCTCTTTGATGTATTGCTGGATTTTGGCGTTGTGGATTGGCATAATATTTATTTTACATCTCTAGTTTATATCTTTATCCTATTATTTAAAATAACAAGTTTATTTATGCAATACATAATATTTGGTCTAAAGTTTGTTCATCTATATCTTTTCTAGTACTCAATTTCTCTTTTAACCTATTATTAATTTGTCTATCCCAAGCTCTATATCCATATTGCCTTGCTTTTTCCCGAATTTGTTTTGGTGTTGCAAAATATCCTTTTTGTAGTAAATATAAAATATACAGGATATCAGTTTCAACTACCAGATTGCGTTTTTCAAGCCTATTGTGTAATGTCGTTATCTTATCTGTTAATAATTCTGTACCTGACAACATATTTACATTATTTATTCTAATACAATCGTTCGCTGTCTGCTCAGTTATTTCTACAACCCCCATAACTTGAGATTCTTGTCTATATGTAACTACAATATAATCAGGTCCTTCATCCAACTGAAATGCAACTCCTGTTGCTGATTTAAATCCTTTTGTAAGCTGATCAGTTAATCTTCTATTTAATCTAGGAGATACAAAATCTAAGTCAGATGTCATTCTACATGAGCCATAAAAAAAACATAATGCACCTCCACCTTGTAAAACAAGATTATCTCTCAGATCAGCGGTATCACTAATATAACTTAAAACTCTAGCATAAAATTGCATTGTCTGAGGTGATTTAGTAACGCTAGCCATGTTGTCATTTATATTGGTAATAGTAATTTTCAAATTTAGTAAATTTTAAAAAAGAAATTTGCAAGTTTCCCCAAGCGATTTAACTCAAGAAAATTAACTTATGCTATAATCAGAACGACGGCAATAGAACTAACGACGAGAAATCTGCTATAATCTTTTCCAAATCTGTTTTTATTTGTTTTTGCCATTGTAATAACATGAAACTAGCGCAAGTATATCTATTTTATACCTAATCTCTATGGTGGTGAATATGAAGCTTTCAAATCTTTTATATCATCTTCACGTTCTGCAACCTTGAAATAGATGTCATTTGTTAATTTCATTGCATTTCTTACAGTTGTATACTTTGAAAACATAGCTTCTAAATGCATAATTTCATTGACATCAAGAGCTTTCCTTACTTGAGCATCAAATGCTTTAAATCTAGCAACATCAACAAGATTACCATCATGCCTTTCTTGTCTTACTCTTCCAAAATCTGCAACTAATCTCTCAATTCCTTCACCAGGCATAAAATATTCAAACCATTCACGCGGTACTTGATATACTGTTTCAATATGGCAGTAAAATAATTGAATTAATTCATTAGTTTCCATCTTAATCATCCTCCTGAGTTCTAGTAGTTTTTACAATTCAGAAATTAAAAAAGTAAAATATGATGTAATAGCTAAAATAGATTACAGAAGTAACGGTAGCAGCACAGCTAAAGAAAACTTAGAATATTTCCCTGCATTATTTGATTTATGGATTTGCATCGTGATTATAAGGAAATCTGTACTCATATATTTATTTTATACCTAATCTAAAAGGTATAACTAAACATGCTAAATTTATTACCTCACTTTCTGCTCTAAAAAATACTTCACCAATTTATTCTCCGCTTTCCTAATGTGCTCATTTACTGTTGATGCTTTCAAGCTAAGTTTTCTTGATAATTCCTCTGCATTTATTTTTCTAGGAAAATCATAATACCCATTCTCATGCGCCAAATGCAATACAGTAGTCTGCTGAGAACTAAGTGTTATTGTTGGAAATCTTGCTTTGCCTAAAAACAACATCTCCACTGAGCAATGCTTCTGCAATTCATTATACAATCTGCTAAGGTTCTCTCTGTCATAGCTTCCAACTTCAAAAACAACATTTAAATTCTGCAGCATCACTCCATTTATCTGGAAGCATCTGTGCTTTGCAAACAATTCCTGCTCGAAAAAAGTCTCACTTACACAGACTTCCAAAAACATATAATCTTCTCCTTCTTCTAGCAAGTTAACTTCATCTGCAAATTTAGAAAGAAAATTCTCCACTGTCTGTTTTTGCCCATTAGCCCTTACAAATAATACATTAGTCACACACTTATCAAACCTGAAGCTATTGACTACCTTAAACTTCAATGCCGGAAACTTTCTTGCAACCAAAAGCTTCCAGTCATTTTCACGTTCCATAGATATTTTTAGTTTGTACATTTTCGTGAGAATAGAGCTTTATCATATCCAGATTATCTTTGTTGAACAATAACCCAGAGCAGCTCTATATTTATAGAATAATAACTATGCTGACTAGTAACAGAATAACTAATTCATTTTTCCTGTAATTGTTGCTGCTGTTCATGTTTGTTAAAATACCATCAATTGCTATATAAGCTTTATCCCTAATTACAATGGGAATCTAAGTAATATATAAGCCTTTCTATATTTAGCATTAAGTAGTAGCTACAATATGAAAACAACTAAATATTTTTGCACAAACTATATAAACACGCTCTTCTAACCAAGAACAATATGGCAAAAAGATTATCAACTGCAATAAATGAATGACCTACATAATTCTTTAGTTTTACCTAGTTATTACATTAATATTTTAATATGTTTTTTTGAATTTTACAAACAATCAATAATCTAATCATACTAAAAAATAAATAAATTGTAAAAATAATATAACCAACAAAAACAAACCAAAATGTCACTAAACGCACATCAAAGGCATGAGCTCAAGAAACTGATAACTGAGCTTGGAAAATATCGAGGACGTCATACAGAGCTTGTCAGTGTTTATGTCCCTGCAGGCTATGATATGAACAATATCATTAATCATATTGCCCAGGAAGCCGGAACTGCATCTAACATTAAATCCACTAGCACAAGAAAAAATGTTGAGGATGCTCTCACTAAAATGATGCAGCATCTGAGATTGTACAAAAGAACACCAGATCATGGTTTAGCAGCTTTTTCAGGCAATGTTGCAGAAAGGGAAGGTCAAAGTGATGTCCGTGTTTGGAGCATTGAACCGCCTATTCCTATCAAGACTAGATTATACAGGTGCGACAAAGCATTTGTCATGGAAATTCTTGAAGATATGCTTAATATAAAAGAGTTTTTTGGTTTGGTTGTCATGGACAGAAGAGATGCAACAATAGCATTGCTGAAAGGCAAGACAATCGTGCCATTAGTTAAGACGCACAGCGAAGTTCCTGGAAAGATGCGTGCCGGTGGCCAATCCGCGCAAAGGTTCGAGCAAAACAGAGAGCTTGCAGCGAAAGCCCATTACAAGAAAGTAGCTGAATACATGAAAGAGCAGTTCTTAAATTTAGAAGGCTTGAAAGGAATTATTGTAGGTGGTCCAGGCCCAACTAAATATGATTTGGTAGAAGGCAATTTTATCACAGCAGATGTTAAGAAGAAAATAATTGCAATTAAGGATGTTACATACACAGATGAATTTGGCTTGCAGGAGATGTTAGATCGCTGCGATGATGTGTTTGCAAATGAAGAGATATTGACAGAAAGGAAGATAATGAACCAGTTCTTTTTATTGCTTGCAAAACAACAAAATAAGACAAGCTATGGTTTAAAAGAAGTCAAGAAACGCCTTGAGCAGGGTGTTGTTGATATCTTATTACTTTCAGAAGAGCTTGATGATGCAACCATGGACGAGCTTGAAGCAGTTGCCTTGCAGTTTAATTCTAAAGTTGAGATAATCTCCACAGAAACAAGAGAAGGCCAGCAGCTTAGAGATTTAGGCAAAGTTGCTGCAATATTAAGATATGAAGTCCATGAAGGGTAAACTTAGAAATATTTAATAATGTCCTCAATTCAATACTTAAGATGTCAACAACAATAGACCAACATTTAGAGAAAGTCACTCCTGTTATAAAAAAGATGTGTAAAGCAGATAAGATGCCTTCTTTAATTCTTGCAGTAGATGGAAATTATATAACTGTTTTCACTCCAGTTTACAGTGGAGTAAGCACAGATTTGCCTGATGTGGCTCCAGCATCAAAAGATGATTCTCAAAATGATATTAGATTAGATAATGGTTTGGTTGCTCTTTTAACAGGTAGGCATATAGTAAGGTCACAAAACGAAAGTGATGTGGATTTTGTATATCGAAGAGGTATTCGACAGGCATCAATGCTATATACAGAATTAACTAAAAAGGAACATGCAAAATTTGATATTGCTGTAGTTTGTTTTTCTAATGGTATCCATCGTGAATTATCATATAGTGGTTTCAAATTCCCAATTACAGATGGCAAGTTCCCTTATGCAGATATGACAATTGATGATAGACGAGTATTTAGGTTATATAATGCAAATCCTTTCTCAATGAACATATCATTAAATATTAAACGAGCAGTTAACTTTATTGGGGAGACAGTATATCCTATTGTACATTCTGTAATGAACTCTGTCTCAAATTACTAAATCTCTAAATAATATATTGCTATAGCCTAAATATGTCGTAAGGTTTAAATGCAATAATGATTCTAATTTGTTAATGGTAGAGATGTTAGAGGAGATTCTAGCAGAGCCAATAGCTGTTATTAAACAGATGGCTAGCCAAGCAAAACTAGGCAGAGTAATATTAGCAGTCGGTGATGAGATTATATTTTACTACGTGCCAAAATATGAAGACAAAAAATCTTCTATCAGTGGAAGATTAAGGCTTAAAAATGTAGTAAAAAAAAGAGTGTTACGCAGAAAAAATTACCTTGATAAAGATATTGCAGATTTAGTGTATGAAGAAGCACTTAAAATAAATGAAGATCTAAGAGGCATTAGAAATCAAGACGGTAGCCTTCCAAATATGGCGGTTGTAAGTCTTTCTGATAGGGTATATAATGCATTAAACCAACAAGGACAAACCCTGGATGAACCAGAAGATGTTATAGTTAAATATCAACTAAAAAGATACCAGCAAGGAGACAGACCAGAAGTAATATTTAGATTATATAAGGCACCAGATACCTTGTCGTGGTTAGGGCAAGGTATAGAAATAGCTGGCAAAGTAGCTAAGACGCCTATAGGGATAGCAGTTGATGTAGGTTCTTTAGTTTATAAAGTTGTAACTTATTTCTTCTAAAATATTAATCACAATCATTAAATATTACAAAACATTCTATCTGATTATGCCAGAACAAAATTTTATCGTATTGGAAAAACCAGATACTCCTACAGCCAACCTTTCTAATAATTTAATCTCTGTCATCAGAAACAATGACAAGATAGAAGACCAAGAAAGCTCAATTGAATACGACAGCTCAGGAGACATACTTGCAATAAACAAAAGAAAGAACCTTATCGACCAAGCATATGAACAATTATTCAATAAACAGATAAATTATGCAACTAAAGTAAAATTCACTTCTCAGTTCAATGACTACAATGCTAACATCCGTTTATCCAATAATAAGATTGAGCTTCGTCTCTGCAGGAAATGGAAGCAGATAGATAAAGAGATAGTTCTTGGATTGGTGCAGTCATTATTGCTGAAAATATTAAAAAAAGATCGCATAACAAACAACACATCTCAAAGGCACGAAAGCATAAACATTGACTTATACAACAATTTTGTCAAGAATTTGCATATAGCTGCTCCAAAAAACAAGATAGATAATATTCTGCTTGAATCATTCAACAAGGTAAATGATGCTTACTTTTTTAGCCAGATAGAATGTCCTAATTTAGTTTGGGGCTCTCCTAGCATCAGGAAGCTTGGGAGCTATGATTATAAGACAGACACTATAACCATAAGCGAAGCTCTAAGAAATTGCGAAAAAGAGATGCTTGACTACATTATCTATCACGAGACTCTTCACAAGAAATTAAAGTTCAGCAGCAAAGGCACAAAAAACCGCTTTCATAGTAGGGAATTTAAAGACGCAGAAAAAAAATTTAACAATTCAGAAGAGATTGAAAGAAAACTGAAATACCTAAATAATTACTCTTACACAAAAAAAAGAACAAAAACACATTTTCCTAAGAAAAGAAAACTGGGCATACTTGACTTCTTCAGCTGGTAAGGTATAATCTACTAAAAACCCAAATATACCATTGTTTTACCAAATATTTATAAATTATGCCCTATTTTCCTATCTGCAGTATAAAGAGGTCGATTCACTATGACAACACAGAAATTATTGCCATTGGCAGCGATGGAAAAGGTATTAAAGTCTGTTGGAGCTGAGCGTGTCTCAGATAAGGCTAAAGCAGCCCTAAAGCAGGCAGTTGAGGAAGTTGCAGAAAAGATTGCTGCGCAGGCAGTCAAGTATGCACAGCATGCAGGCAGAAAGACAGTCAAGGCAGCAGATGTCAAGCTCGCAGCTAAGATCTAAGCATAATCTACAGAAGTATATTCCTGATTTGCCTACATCTGATTTAAAACAGAAAACCTTTATAAATCATTTAGTGTTTTCATGCAAATAGTTATTAAAATACATCAAAATCATTCATGAAAAGGGTGGATAGGTATGGGCGAAGTCAAAGTTGAAAACGTCGGAAATTTATTAAAAGGCAATTATGTAATGGTCGATGGCGTTGCATGCAAGGTTGTTGACACACAGACAAGCAAATCAGGAAAGCATGGCCATGCAAAGATGAGATTTACTGCAGTTGGCCTGACAGATGAGAAGAAGAGAGTTGTTGTCTTGCCTTCGCACGATAATATTGAAGTTCCTATTGTCGGCAAGAAAAATGCCCAGGTGCTTTCGATCACAGGAGACTCGGCAAATGTCATGGACTCAGAGACATACGAGACATTTGATATGAAAATCCCAGAAGAGCTTCGCAGCCAGGTAGTTGAAGGATGCACTGTCTTATACTGGACGATACTTGATGAGAAAGTTATGAAGCAGATAAAGACTGAGTAATACTAATATAACTAAATCAAGATTATAATTTATATTTAAAAATAATATTTCATACAAAGTAAATTAATGAAACGTAGGTAATAAAATTGGCAACCAAAATCCCAGAAGCGATCAATAGAAAATACAAGAATATGTTTGTGTGCAGAAGATGCAAAGCTAGATTAAGAGCTCCAAACATGAAAGTCATCCAAGGCAAGATAAAGTGCAGAAACTGCAATAGTAAAGTTTTAAGACCAGTAAGAAGGAAGTAAGCAGATAGCATTCTCATCTCTTAATAGTATGTGCATAGCAGCTGCCGCCAATTTAGTTGGCACATATCCAGAAAACATTTTAAGTTGCGACGGGCAATTCCAGCAATATAACCTTCTACTAACACAGTACACTATGCCTTTCTATTATCATAACTACTATCTAAACGTAGAGGAGGAGCAACTCTTTGATAATCAATGTCAGTGCCAACTGCGGCAGCTGCTTAGTAAATTTTTGCTATGCGCGTACGCTTAACAATAACATTAATATACTCCTTATTATTCTTATTTCTTATGGCAGGTTTCTTACAGGATCATAAGTTTGTGTTGCTTTTTTACCTAGGTGTTATCCTATTAGTTTATCTCTTCAGAAAAAAGTTTGACATGCAGGGCATAATTGCTCTCTATCGTACAAAGATTGGTTTGAAGCAGATGGAATCTATTTCCACAAAATACAGGGAATACGTAAAATTGTTAGGCTATATCGGCATTGGTGCAGCATACATTGGCTTGGTTGTTATCTCAGTGATGCTTTTCAAGAATCTATTTGACCTATTTACGGTTCCAGATGCTCAGAGTGCAGTCTCTCCTGTGCTGCCAGGCATACAGATTCCTGGGAGCCAAGTCAAGATACCTTTATTTGCAGGATGGCTTGCGTTGTTTATTGTGATTGTTGTGCATGAATTTGCTCATGGTGTTGTTGCAAGAGCGTATAATCTAAAAATAAAATCCAGTGGCTTATTTTTTCTTGGCCCTCTGATGGGCGCATTTGTTGAGCCAGAGGAAAAGGAATTAAGGGCAGCAGATGATGTCAAGCAATATTCAGTTTTAGCAGCAGGTCCATTTGCAAACATGCTATTAGCTGCATTAGTAGTTTTATTCTTTGTAGCAGCTTCTGCACCATTGCAAAAATTATTCGTCCATGAAGCTGGAGTTGTGTTTGATGATGTTCTGGATAATTACCCTGCAAAAATTTCAGGCATTGAAAAAAATATGCTAGTCACAAAAGTAAATGATAAGCAAGTTTCTGACATTAAAGATTTCATAAAAGCCCTTGAGCATGTTAAACCAGGAGAAGAAGTTAAGATATTTGCAGACAACAAAGAGTTTACAGCACTTACAGTTGCAAATCCAAAGAACAATAAAACTGCTTACTTAGGCATCACTGGCTCAACCAAATTTGAAGGCAATTTCCTGTATGGAGACATACTATACTGGCTTTTGAACATTCTCAACAATTTCCTTTCGTTAGTCGGCGCATTAAGCTTAGGGATTGGATTGATAAACTTGTTCCCTATATTCATCACAGACGGCGCAAGGATGGTGCAGGTAAGCCTGCTTGCATTGAACAAAAAGAATTCACTCAAAGGCATGAGCCTCTGGAAGAAAGTAAATGTATTCTGCTTAGTTATCTTATTGCTTGGTCTGTTCTTTCCGCTGATTAAATGGATTGGGAACTTATTTTAAACTCAATATTTCTATAATATAATCCTACTAATAATAGTTATAATATCTGCATATATTTAACAAAATATATATACAAACGTCATTCTTTCTAGCACATGATCTCAATAATCATCCTCGAGCCTAGAAACTCAGGCAACCTTGGTGCAATATGCAGAGTCATGAAGAACTTTGGATTTAAAGAGCTTATCTTAGTCAATCCTTGCTGTAATCCAAAGAGCATTACTGCAAGAAAGCGAAGCATGCATGCTCTAGACATACTCACTAATGCAAAAATCATCCGTGCAAAAGACCATTCTTCATTAAAAAAATATCTTCGTAAATTTGACCATCTAATAGCAACCACTTCACAGCTAGGCACAGATTACAACATCACTCGCTCTCCAATTACACCTGCACAGCTTGTTGAAAAATTAAAGACAATAAATCTCAACAAAACAAAGCTTGCAATCGTATTTGGCCGGGAAAACCATGGATTGAGCAATGACGAGATAAATCTCTGTGACTTTGCTATAACAGTTCCAACAAATAGAGAATATCCGTCTATGAACCTGAGCCATGCGATTTCTGTTATCTTATACGAGCTCTCTAAGCTAGACAACAGCGAAAATCCCAATAAAGTTAACTCCCACATTCTCCCTGCATCTGACATAGACAAGAAGATAATGCTGAAGTTCATAGATAAGATAATCAAGAACCTTAATCTTGCAACAAAAGAAAAAGAAGAAACCATGCGCAAAGTCTGGAAGAAGATTGTCGGCAAATCCTTTGTCTCAAAAAGAGAGGCATTTGCATTGCTCGGATTCTTCAGGAAATTGAGCGAGAAAAAGCTTAAATAGAAGTAAGATAGTCTATAACTTGCATCTGCAATATTTATAAGAAAAACTAGCTATTTAGTTAAAGTATAAAAGAGGTTAACATGCTTAAGCATCCAAAAAAGACTTTAAGAGCTCCTAAATTATTCTTTGACAAAAAACTGAAAAGAATCTCTAACACAGATAATTCAACAGATCAAGAATTAACTAAGGAATTGGCAAGCACAGAAGAAACTAAGACAGGCCCTAACATGCAGGAAACACCTTCTCATCATGAAAAACATCATATAGCTGGCAGAGTGCATACAGGCATCCCTGGGTTAGATGATGTCATGGGAGGCGGCCTTAGGCATAATACAGTAAATCTGGTTGGAGGAGGCGCAGGCGCAGGCAAAAGCATATTTTGCATGCAATATCTGATTGAAGGCATAAGGCAGCATAATGAAAACGGCATCTATCTTTCCTTTGAAGAATCCTCTGATAAGATAAAGGGAGACATGAAATCATTAGGTTGGGACATAGAAAAACTTGAGAAAGAGAATAAGCTTACTATCTTATATTATTCACCTGAGCAGGTGCAAAAGCTTATTGAGTCAGGCGGCGGCATTGTTCGTGACCTCATAGAGCAGACTAAAGCAAAAAGGGTTGTGGTTGATTCTTTGACAGCATTCACTCTGCTGCATGAAAATGACCTTGCAAAAAGAAAAGCTGTGTTGCATCTTTTTGACATGATCTATAAATTGAATGTAACTGCAGTCTTAACAGGAGAGCATGAGCCAGATCCAGAAAAGCATAAAAGCACAGTTGTCGAATTTGAGGTTGACAGTGTCATTCTGTTATACAATCTCAGAAAAGGCGATGTAAGAGAACGCAGTTTAGAAGTCTTTAAGATGCGCGGCAGCAGGCATTCAAATAAGATATTTCCTATGAAGATAGATGACAATGGAGTTAGCATATTTCCTGAGGAAACAGTGTTTTAGGTATTGAATAAATAAAAGAACAAAAATCATTGCATAAGCAAACTGAAATGGACCAAAAAAAACCAATAAAATTCAACTTTGAGAAAAAGGAATTCAAGGCAAAAAAAGCATGGGAGCCGCATCACTATCATATTAATTATTTGCTTATATTATGCATAATCCTCGTGATAATCATCGCAGTTTTGATGAAATCTGCATTTCTTGGCTACAGGTTCAGCCAACAATTTAAAGAGCTTGGATTGTCTCCTGCAGATTACTTGAAGCAGCTGGATGAGACAAAGACAAAGCTTGCTGTTGAGAAAACTAATACCGGCGCTTGCGAGGAAAGCAAAAAAAATCTCCTTGATGATCTTTCAGCTGAGAAAAAGAGCATAACAGACTGCAAAGATAGCACACAAGCTTTAAACACTAAGTTTGAAGGATTGAGAAATGAATACAATTTCAACTTGACAAGAATCAAAGACAGCTTAGATGTTGAGAAAGAAAGGCTTGCAAAAGAGACAGAAGACTTAAAATTAAAGTACGCTTCATTGGAAAGGAATTTTGACAATCTTGCAGCAAACGCTGCTAATAATCTCTGCTGCAAAGCAAAAGTAGATGACAAGAAGATTGATTCTTATGTAATTATAAATAATGGTGTTGTATGCACTTCTGGAGAAGAGAAGAAGGTCAGCTGTTAGGTGTGTATTATTAAGAATTTATTATTAAATTTTAATTTATATCATTCATTATTTATCTTCTTTCTCAGCTTTCAACCACAAAAATCTTCTTTCTCAGATTTATATGGATGTAGAATTCAAACTCGTCAACAATCTTCAATTTATTTGTTATAATAAGTTTCCTATAATTAATATTTTTGTAATTTGTAAAATGCGGCAATCCTATAACAGCTCTCTTTATCTTTATCCTTCTTAACAAGCCAAAAAAAGAGGTGTATAATTTTAATATATCAACTTCCTTTGTATTTATAGAGTATGGCAAGTCTGTTGCAATATATTCTATCAATCTTATTTTAATCTTATTACTTGTTAAATTCTTATAATTCTTAATCTCCAATGCATCTGCATTCATTATTTCATAATTTTTGATATTGTAGCTCTTCAGATTCTCATTTACAGCCTTTACCATCCACTTATTTATATCAAACCCCATTATTTTGTAGCCAAGCAATCCTGCTTCAATCAGTATTCCTCCAGTTCCAACAAAAGGATCACAGATGATAACCTCTTTCTTATCATCACAGTTTTTCTTATTATCTGATTTACTACATCTATTTGCACCTAACAGATTAACCATCCCTCTTGCTAACTTCGGATGCAAACTGCTAGGATGCAATACTTTTCTCTTGTGCGCTTTCCTCTCCTCGAAATCATGCACTAGCTTAATAATTAATTTTCCGCAGAACACTTTTTTATCTGCAAAAATAAATTCAATCTGCGTATTAGAGTTTTCTAACTTAACTATTGGCTTAACCTTATTTTCTTCCAGATTTCTCCAGATAATGCTCCCAAGCTGTTTCTCAGTAAACTTAGATTCAGTATTTCCGGTATTAATTATTCTTGCAACAAAGTTCTTTTTGTAAATATTCTGAAAATCAAATTTCTTGATCTTATCAATAACATTATTTGAATTTGCATCAAACAGATATTCACCTATCCTATGCGTATAAGCAAGCTCTTTAGCTTTTTTTGCATCAAAATCATCTATCTCCCCTACTAGAACTCTGCCATCTAATTTAAAATTCTTAACATTAAACATTGCTTTAACTTCAGCCAATGCAAACTTCACATTCTCGCCAGATAACAGGAATATGCATTTCATACAACTAAGAGAAACAAAAAAGCTTTAAATAGGTATCTGCTTTTAATCATGCTATGGACATTAAAAGATATCAGAGTGAATATGGGATATTATTTTGGATAGTGGTGATAGTTCTTGCAGTAATCTTTATCATGGCATTACCTATGATACTGATGATAGTTTCTATTGGCCTATTAATCTGGCTTATCATATCTGTATTAAGCAGCCATATAGAAAAAACCAGAGAAAAACCACTAGATATTCTCAAAAAAAGATACGCTGCTGGTAAGATTACTAAAAAGCAGTTTGATAAGATGAAGAAATATCTAAAATAAAGTACCCTAAAATGACAGCACCCAAAATAAGCATAGGCGGCCAGGCAGTGATAGAAGGTGTCATGATGAAAGCATCAAGGAATATTGCCATTGCTGTCAGGAATGAGAAAGGCAAAATTGTCTCAAAAAAGCAAAAGCTAAGAAAATACAGATTCAGCTTCATGCAATGGCCTTTTATCCGCGGAGTCACTAATCTAATTGAGATGATGATGATTGGTATGCAGGCATTGATCTGGAGCGCAAACCAGTTTGTTGAGGAAGAAGAGGAATTTTCCCTGACAGAGCTTATCCTTCTGATTTTGACAAGCTTAGGATTTACAATATTATTCTTTGTAGCCTTGCCTTACTTTCTGACAGATCTATTCGGAGTAAGAGAAGCTTCAAAGCCATTCTTGTTCAATCTTGTTGATGGCCTGATTAAAATTACTCTATTTATCGCATACATCTTAGTAATCTCTTTCATGAAAGACGTAAAAAGGTTGTTTCAATACCATGGTGCAGAGCATCGAGCTGTGTATTGTCATGAAGCGAATTTAACATTGACAGTCAAGAACTGCAAGAAATTTCCAACAATGCATCCCAGATGCGGGACAGCTTTTATAATGATGGTGTTTGTTGTTAGCATTTTTATCCTTTCAGTCATCCCAAGCATAATGTTCTATCTATTTCCTGCAGTTAAAGCATATAATATCTGGTTTCAAAAGCTTGTCTTATTTCCTGTAAGAGTCTTATTCATTCCGATAGTCGCAGGAGTCTCTTACGAGCTTCTAAAATTGAGCGCAAAGTACAGCAATAACCTTCTGATGAAAGCATTCATACTGCCTGGCATAGGTATGCAGCTTTTGACAACAAAAAAGCCAGACAATAAGCAGCAGGAAGTTGCAATTGTGGCACTGAAGTTGGCAAAAGGGATGAAGTAAGTTGTCATTTAGCAATTAAATTTTCTATTGATCATCTATATAGATAATTATTTATACCTCTGCCGCATTATCGCGGGTATGTGGTACGCTAAAATCAAGCTAAGGCATGACTGCTTCATAGGCAATCGCTGCAAAAAGTTCAGGTGCAAGAGTTTAGGTTATCCTCTAGAAGGATATCAAGATTCTGGCTATTATTACTTTCTGCATTTTGAAAAGCTTATAGGAGACGAAAAAAACATAAAGAGATTTATCAATGACCTTAAAAAAGATAAATGTGTTGCTAATCTTGAAGTTACTGGAAATCTGCTGTTTTTCTCATACAAGACAAAAAACAAAGATAGGATGCTTTTCAACACACATCTCAAGAAAGTCCTGTATGTCAAGCCGATTATTGTTGATGAGACAGGATATGAAACATTGGAAGTCTGCACTTGGGATAGGGAAGTCTTAAACCAATTTATTGCGCAGACAAGGAAAGATGCCTATAAGCTTGAGGATTTTAAGATAGAAAAGATTATACAAACAGACCTAAATGAAGTTTATTTCTCCAAAGTTATGCCAGAGCTTACCATAACACAATCAAGAGCATTATCATTGGCGATTGAATTTGACTATTATGGTTATCCTCGTAAGATTGAGCTCAAAGACCTTGCAAAAAAGATGAAAATAGCTCTTTCTACATACAGGGAGCATTTAAGGATAGCAGAAAGGAAAGTCATGCCGTTGATGGTATAATTAATTCAGAATGTATCAATATAACCCCTCAATATAGCCGTACTATAGCGGGTAAAAGCATATATTCAGGTTACATTTTCTTTAATTCAATAAACATGAAATCTCTATATACAGCAACAAATTATGAAGTGACGGGAAATGCACAGCAAAGTGCTGATTGTATTCACTGTTATAGATAAGAGTAGAGAAAGCTATCTTCTAATTAAAAAATTAAAGAACCTGATAAATAACTATTTTAGCTTTAACGAATTGATTAAATTCATTCTCAACCCTGATGGCGACTATAGTTTAGTGGCAGAATACAAGGCTGTGGCCCTTGAGGCAGGAGTTCGATTCTCCTTAGTTGCCCCTTTTTTTAGAGGTGTATTACAATGTTAATTCAAGAGCTTTTGATTGATTGTAAGGATTGTACAGTTATCCTTCCTAAAAATTCTGGGTTAAAAAAATACAGGGAGATCGCAATATCATATCTGAAAAACATAGATCCAGCCAAAATCCTGGAAGTCAGAGGAGAAGATGTGTCATTTTGGGTCAAGGAACTAAGAAAGAAAGGAAAGAAAGCGATTGGCTTGACAGGCGAAGACCTTTATAGAGAATACTGCTTAGAAGAGCGTGAGTATGAGCTTGAAGTTATAAAAAGAATTGACTGGCAGGATAAAGAAGCATTATTTGGAAAGCCAACCTTATGCTTGTTAGGCAGCAAAGACATGGAATTTAGCGAACTCCCAAGAAATTTGACTGTCTGCATTGCTGCAAAATATGCTAGGATTGCAAAAAAATACCTCAATCTTCTAGAAAGACGCGGCTATGTGTTCAAGAAGATCTATGTCAGTGGCTGCGTAGAAACTTCCTGCCAGGAAGGCATAGCTGACCTAGTTATTGACATTGTTTATACAGGCAGTTCTTTAGAAAAATACAGATTAAATGTTTATGACAAGATACTGCAGAGTGATTTTCTTATTATTTCTAACAGCATGATTTCTGGAGGCAAAAATGATCAATAAAAATACTGCTGATAAATATACTCCTGTTAATGAAGGAAGGAAAGGAAAGCTAAGATTAGATTTTAATGAGAACACATTAGGCTGCTCATCAAAAGTTATTACAGCAATAAAAAATATCACAGCAGAAGACCTAGCAGCTTATCCTGAATATGTTGTTTTCAAGAAGAAGCTTGCCAAATACCTGAAAGTTAATGTCAATAATCTCATGCTCACAAATGGCGCAGATGAAGCGATAAGTTTGGTATTTAATGCTTACCTGAATAAAGCTGCAAATAAACCTGCTGAAATCATAATCCCAACTCCAAGTTTTGAGATGCTGAATGTTTATGCGCAAAATCTTGATGCAAAGACTGTATCTATTCCTTACAAAAAAACTGATAATAGCTTTATCTTCCCAACAGAAGTTGTGCTTGCAACCATAAACACTAAAACCCAGCTAGTTGTATTAGTGAATCCAAATAACCCAACTGGAACAGCCATCGATAAAGAAGATATCCTCAAAATAATCCAAAAAGCAAAGAAAAATAATACAATCGTGCTTATTGACGAAGCATATTATGAATTCTATGGAAGATCATTTCTTGGTTTGCTGAACAAATATAACAACCTAATAATAATCCGAACATTTTCAAAAGCATTTGGATTAGCTGGACTAAGATTAGGCTATGCAATTGCTGATAAAAATAGGATAAATGAGATCCGAAAGATTTCCTCTCCTTATAATGTAAATTCTCTGGCAGTTATTGCAGCAGATACTGCTTTGGATGATACTAGATTTGTAAAAAAATATGTTAAAGAAGTTAATCAAAGCAAAAAATATATTGAATCTGAGCTAAATAAGTCTGGCATCAAGACATTCAAATCAGAAGCTAACTTCCTGATTGCAGATTTTGGCGAAAGTAGCAAAAAAGTTATTAGTGGATTGGCAAAAGCAGGAATTCTTGTAAGAGACAGAAGTAAAATTCCTCTTCTACAAAATTGTGTTAGAATGACTATTGGCACAAAAGAGCAATCTTCCGTACTGATTGATGAAATAAAGAAGATTCTGGGAGAAAAAGTGATTTTATTTGACTTGGATGGCGTATTGGTAGATGTAAAAAATTCCTATCGCCTAACAATAAAAAAAACAGCTGAATTCTTTGCTAAGCAGAAAATTACATACAAAGAAATACAGTCATTTAAGGAAAAAGGCGGCTATAACAATGACTGGGATTTGACAGAAGCAATCATTTCATCTAAAGGTGCGAGAATAAAAAAGCAAGATATAATTAAGAAGTTCCAGGAGTTTTATCTAGGAAATAAAAAGAAAAAAGGCTTAATTAACAATGAAGCATGGCTTCTTGATAAAAACCTATTAAAAAATTTATATAAAAAATACAGATTAGGGATCGTAACAGGCAGGCCAAAAGAGGAAGCGTATTATGTTCTTAAAAAATTTAAGGTTTTAGGATTCTTTGATGCAGTTATTGCTATGGAAGATTGCGGAAAAAAGCAGAAGCCAAATCCGTTTGGTATAAACCTGGCGCTTAAGAGATTAAATCTCGCAAAAGCAAATAAAAAAAGCGCAATCTATATTGGTGATAATATTGATGATATTAAAGCAGCAAAAAATGCAGGCATTAAATCAATAGGGATACTATCTTCTAATATAAATTCCAAATCGTTAAAAAAACCGATGATAAACAATGGTGCCATAAAAATATTGAACGATATTAATAAACTAGCGAGCGTAATAACATGAGAACTTCCAAAATTACAAGAAAGACAACTGAAACAAACATTTCTGTAGAGCTGAACTTAGATGGCACAGGCAAATTTGAGATAAAAACACCTATTAGTTTCTTAACACATATGTTGGAATCATTTGCAAAACACGGATTATTCGACATTAAAATGAACATAGAAGGAGATCTGCAGGTAGACCAGCACCACACCATAGAAGATACTGGATTGGTATTAGGACAAGCATTCAAAGAAGCTTTGGGAGATAAGCTTGGCATCAATAGAGCAGGCTATTTTGCATTTCCGATGGATGATAGTTTGGCAATAGTTGCAGTTGACATAGCTAATCGCCCATATTTGAAGTTTAATGCAGACTTTACAAATAGGTTTTGCGGAGAGCTAGACACTGAGTTGGTTGAGGATTTTTTTTATGCGTTTAGTGTTGGTTTGCAGTGCAACATCGCAGTAAATCTTCCGTTTGGAAGGAATGACCACCACAAGATTGAGTCTATCTTCAAGGCATTTGGTAAGGCAATGAAGATGGCTTGCTCAAAAGATCCAAGAATGATTGAAGAGATACCAAGCACTAAGGGAGTGATCTAGATGAAAAAGATAGTCATTATAGATTATGGAGCTGGAAATTTAAATAGCGTTATGAATGCTTTTGCATTTTTAAAGCTGGATGCTATCATTACTGATAAGCCTACTGAAATAGAAAATGCTAGTGCCATAGTTTTTCCAGGTGTTGGTAATTTTGGATTTATGATGAAGCAACTAAAAAAGAAAAAGCTGGATGTTGCAATAAAAAAAGCAATCTCAAACGGAAAGAAGTTTTTAGGCATATGCTTAGGTATGCAGGTTTTATTTGAAGAGAGCGAAGAAAGCCCAAAAACCAAAGGATTAGGCATTTTTAGAGGAAAAGTTATGAAGTTTACCGCTGGCAAAGTGCCGCAGATCGGCTGGAATAAGATATTGCCTGTTAAAAAAGAAAAAGAAATCTTCAGGCAAGAATATGCTTATTTCGTCAATTCATACTATGTAGTGTCAGAAGACAAAAGCATAATTGCAGCAAAAACAGATTATAATGGGAAGTTTGCCTGTGCAGTTAAATACAAAAACATAACTGCTGTCCAGTTTCACCCTGAGAAAAGTGGAAAACAAGGGATTGATTTATTGAGAAGGTGGCTAGAATCATAAGAATATAAAGAAGAAATCTTAGGTGCAAAAATGCTGACAAAAAGAATAATACCATGTTTGGATGTAAAAGATGGAAAAGTCGTGAAAGGAAAGAATTTCATTAATCTTAAATATGCAGGAAACCCTGTATCTCTTGCTGAAAAATACAGCAGCAATGGCGCAGATGAACTTGTATTTTTGGACATAAGCGCGACAGATGAAGGCAGAAAAACTATGGTTGATGTTGTCAGAAAAGTCTCTAAAAATGTATTCATTCCTTTTACAGTCGGCGGTGGAATAAGCAGCCTAGAAGATATCAGAAACCTCCTAAATGCAGGAGCTGATAAGATTTCAATCAACACAGCAGCTATAAAAAACCCAAAGCTCATAAAAAAAGCAGCTAAAATGTTCGGATGCCAGTGCATAGTTGTTGCTATTGATGCAAAAAAAGTAGATGGGAGCTATCAAGTTTTCATAAAAAGCGGCAAAAAAGCAACAGGAATTGATGCAATAGCTTGGGCAAAAAAAGTCGAAATGTTAGGAGCTGGTGAGATCTTATTGACATCTATGGACAAAGATGGCACTAAACAAGGATATGACTTAGAGCTTACCAAGAAAATCTCTAAAGCTGTGAATATTCCTGTGATAGCATCTGGCGGCGCAGGTTCATTATCAAGCTTAGCTGATGTTTTCAAACTAGGAAAAGCTGATGCTGCATTGGCAGCTTCAATATTTCACTATGGCAAATATATGATAGTAGATGTAAAAACCTATCTAAAAAAACAAGGTATAGATGTGAGAATATGATAATTCCAAGCATAGATCTGATGGATAGAAAAGCAGTCCAGTTAGTGCAAGGCAGAGAGAAAAAGCTTGAAGTAGAAAATGTGCTGGAGTTAGCTAAAGAATTTTCTAAATATGGAGAGATAGCAGTTATTGACTTGGATGCTGCACTTAGTAATCTAGATAATCAAGGAAATAAAACAGATAATCTTGAGTTGATAAAGCAGATCTGTAAGATTGCAGACTGCAGAGTCGGCGGCGGCATCCGCACTCTAGAAAAAGCAAGAGAATTGTTAAGAGCAGGTGCTAAAAAGATAATCATTGGCACAAAAGCAGATATTAAATTCTTAAAACAGCTTCCTAGAGACAGGGTTATTGTTGCAATTGACACAAAAGATGGCTTTGTAGTAAATAAAGGCTGGAAGAATAAGACAAAAAAGACTCCGCTTCAAGTAATAAAAGAACTAGAGAAATATTGCTCAGAGTTTCTTTTTACCAATGTAAACAGAGAAGGATTGATGCAGGGCGTTGACATTGATATAATAATAAAAATTACGAATGCGACTAAAAGTAAGATTACTGTTGCAGGCGGAATAACCACTTTAGAAGAAATCGAAAAGATAGAATCTCTCAATACAAATTCTCAGCTTGGGATGGCATTGTATACTGGCAAAATTAAGTTAGATGAGGCATTTATCTCATTGCTTGATTTTGAAAAAAACAAAATAATAGCAGATAAAAATAATAAAATTAATGTTGGCCTAATCCCTACAATTATCCAAGATGAAAATGACCAAGTATTGATGCTTGCATATTCCAGCAAAGAATCTTTATTAAATACATTTAAGACAAACAAAGCGATTTATTACAGCAGGCGCAGGAAAAAATTATGGCAAAAAGGAGAAACATCAGGTAACTACCAAGAGCTTATCACTGCAAGATATGATTGTGACAGAGATACACTATTGTTCACAGTCAAGCAGAAAAATGTTGCATGCCACACAAACACTTATTCATGCTTTGGAGATAAGGAATTTGCATTTGAAGACCTTTATGGAATAATCCAGGATAGGATAAAAAATCCAAAAAAAGGCTCTTATACTTCCAAGATTGCTAGAGATGAAACTCAAATTAAGAAAAAGATCAGGGAAGAAGCTCTTGAAGTGGTTAATTACAAAGATAGAGCTAATCTAGTCTGGGAAATTGCTGACTTAAGTTATTTTGTGCTTATGTTGATGGCAAAAAACAATATTTCAATTGATGAGATCAAGAATGAGCTATTCGCCAGAAGAAAATGAAGAAATATAGGATATACAAACAAATAGAAAATAAAGAAATTAGGTAGATAAACATGAAAATAATAACTCCAAAACAGATACCCAGAGAATTTTTTGAATATAAAGAGATAGGAGAGATTGAGATAGTTAAACGAATATTGAAGGATGTAAAGAAAGATGGAGATAAGGTAGTAAAAAAATACACACAAAAATTTGATAAGATACTGCTGAAAAGATTTGAGATAACTAAAAATGAGATCAAGCAAGCATACAAGCAAGTTGATAAAAAAACATTGATTGCATTAAGAAAAGCAGCTAAGAATATCAGGATATTTGCACAAAAGCAATTAGCTCAGTACAAAGATTTTGAGATAAAAATAGATAATAATAAAACAAATAATAAAGATAGAAATTCTGGCAATTATATCGGTCAAAAAATAATCCCTCTAGAAAAAGTAGGCTGTTATGTGCCAGGCGGCTTATACCCTCTTCCTAGCTCTGCACTGATGTCAGTGATTCCAGCAAAGATTGCAGGAGTAAAAGAGAGGATTGTATGCTCACCAAAAATCAAGCCAGTAACGATTGTTGCAGCAAACATTGCTGGCGCAACAAGAATATTTAACATTGGAGGAGTGCAGGCAATAGCTGCCCT
>Ga0209211_10001976_pt1 | contig 36716 bp, 32 predicted proteins | sample RifGroA2_FD_183992 | JGI IMG/M metagenome (GOLD analysis project Ga0209211, IMG submission 183992) | Groundwater microbial communities from Rifle, Colorado, USA - Groundwater A2 (SPAdes) (version 2) | ecosystem: Environmental > Aquatic > Deep subsurface > Groundwater | place: Rifle, Colorado... | reverse complement strand
GGGAAGGTTCTTTGCCTCAGGTGAGCGGAGGTGTCCGGTTTCTCTATGACACCCGGCTGTTTATCGGGAGGGTCACCCCTCTCCGCCACAATATCTGACCGGCCGGCAAACACGTTGCAGTTCAATCACAGGAGCACCGTATGAAACAGTATTCCCCGTCAAAGAAACGATACGATGGAATGAAGTACAACCGTTGCGGCCGGAGCGGACTCCATCTCCCCGCGATCTCACTCGGACTCTGGCACAACTTTGGCGACGTGGATGATTTCGAGAACTCCCGGGCCATGATCAGGCGCGCGTTCGACCTCGGCATCACGCACTTCGACCTTGCGAACAACTACGGTCCACCCCCCGGTTCCGCCGAGGAGAATTTCGGAACAATCCTCAAGCGGGATCTCTCCTCGCATCGCGATGAACTTATCATCTCCTCGAAAGCCGGCTACCTGATGTGGCCCGGCCCGTACGGCGAATGGGGATCGCGCAAGTACATGATCGCGAGCATCGACCAGAGCCTGCAGCGCATGGGGTTGGAGTACGTGGACATCTTCTACTCTCACCGTCCCGACCCGGATACGCCCCTCGAAGAGACGATGGGCGCGCTCGACCAGATCGTGCGGAGCGGAAAGGCACTCTACGCCGGCATTTCCAACTATTCGGCGGAGCAGACGCGCCAAGCGGTGCACATCCTCAAATCGCTCCGGACCCCCTGCCTGATTCATCAGGCGAAGTACAACATGTTCGACCGGTGGATCGAAGAGAGCCTGCTTCATGTCTTGTGGGAAGAAGGGGTTGGCTGCATCGCGTTCTCCCCTCTCGCCCAGGGTTTGTTGACGGATAAATACCTCAAGGGAATCCCGAAAGGCTCCCGTGCCTCCAAGCCACATGGGTTTCTCAAGCCGGAGCATATCACCGAGGAGAAACTGGGGAAGATCCGTCAACTGAACGAACTTGCCAAACGCCGCAGCCAGACACTGGCGCAGATGTCCCTCGCCTGGGTCCTGCGACATCTTCACATGACGTCGGTCGTGATCGGGGCGAGCAGCGTTGCACAGATCGACGATGCTGTGGGATTGCTCAAGAACCCCGGATTTGACAGGGAGGAGCTCGGCACTATCGAAAAGATCCTGGCGGGTTAGCCGCACCCCGTGATCCGCCGAAAAGACCGGGCGCAATATCCCCGGTTGGTCAAAATCGATACCCCGTCTCCCATATGTGAGACCGGCCCCCGGTCTTTTGCATATCTGGAAAACCGCTTCGTCTATTTCCTTTTAAATTGACCCTCCTGCGTCTGGCAGTGTATTTGCCTGTCCCCCAGGCAACTGTCCATGGAACCGATCACGTACAGGCTCAACCCCGACGGCCCGGCGGCGGCAACCTATTACCGCGCCGTCTCTGCATTTACTGATGACGTCCTGCTCAATGCGGAAGGTTCCATTACTCCCCTGGCCCGCGCTTACCGGCGGTACCTTGTGGAATTTGGGTTGGAAGATCCGCGCTCCCTGGAAGAGTACACCTTCGAGCTCCTGAACCTCGGAATCCTCTGGCGCACCTACGGCCGGATCGCGCTCAGCGTGGAGATCGCCCCTTTCCGATCTCTTGCCTATCTTGCCGAATGGCGCAAGAAGCATCAACGCCTCAAGCCCGCCATCGATCTGGTGCGCGGGGTGGTAATGTCGTTCTTCCTTGTTCCGTTCAATCCCGTACGGACCGAAACTCCCCCGCGCAACCTGGGCGACCTTGAATGTCTCGTCCGGTGGCTGGACGCGACGGGCGATTTCTGTGAGGATGCCCTCCGGTTCGTACGGTGGCTCGCCTTCTGGGCATCGTTCGACCGGGAGCGGTTCGCGGAATCGATGACGGCCGTCCTGACGTTCGCCGACTGGTTCGAAGCGGTGTCCGGGGAGCGCATGGGTTCCTACACACCGAACGTCATCTCATTCGTACAACGCCAAACTCCCTTCTATCGCTGGCGCGAGGACCGTTTTTCCTGTCTCCGTTCGCGCGTCGAATACCATCTCAACTATGGTCGGAGCGGAGATCCTGAACCGCGCCTTCCGGGACGAATTCCTCATCGCGGAACGAAAGACCGTCCTCCTCCCCGGATGCATGCGGTTTCATGCGGAGGATGCCTGTGAAGGGACGAAAACGAAGGAAGGAATCCGCTGCACGGGATGCGAACCGTCATGCAGCGTCAACCGGATCCGCGTGATCGGGTTGCGGGAACACTTCGACATCATGGTGATCCCGCATTCCTCCGATCTTTCCCGCTGGGGACGCAAGGCCGGCGAACCGGCGACCGGGGTGGTCGGCGTCGCATGTCTCTCGGTGTTGGTACAGGGGGGATGGGAACTGAAACGGCACGGCGCGGCAGCGCAGTGCGTCCTCCTGAATGAGTGCGGCTGCAAGAAACACTGGCACCACGAAGGGTTTCCGACCCAGCTTGATGTGCGGGAGCTGAAAAGGATCGTGAAACCTGACAATGGCACCCGCATGGCAAGGGATTCCACGGCCAAACCTGCTTGAAGACCACCGCCGTTCCGAAAGGAGCTTGGGTATGAGTTCACGTCAGACTCGCAGGAGGTTTCTCAAAACGGCCTCGATGGCCGGAGCGTCAGCTCTCCTGTCTCCGTCCATTTCCATCGGCCGCAGTCAGGTCCGGATGTTTTCTCACTTTGGGCTTCATCCCTTCATCGAAGCCCATCCGCGGGCCGTTTTCATTCTCCGGACGAATGTCGACGCGATGACGAACGCGCCGGCAATTCAAAGCGCCGCAGAACTGCTGGGAAAAACCCTTTTTGTCGGCAAGGAGCCGGGAGAGGGAGCATATCCGCTCTCGTCGCCGGTCATCCTCAAGCCGAACCTGACCAACCGCGGCAAATGGGATTCCCGTTATACAGTGGAGGGGACACGCGGCGTTATGACCGACGTCTCGTTCGTCGAAGGGATCATCGGAAGCATCAAAACCCTCGGCGTTCCTTCTTCGGGCATCTCCATTCGTGAAGCAAACTATCTCTACGACGATTTTGCGGAGGGAGGGTACATCGACCTGGCGGCAAGGACGGGGGTCGACATGAAAAACCTCAGCGCCAAGGTCGGAGTGATCGACGAGCGGGAACTGAATTGGATGGATGTCCCGGAGGGGGTCTGGTTTCACCGGATCCCCTACCTCCAGCCCATCAACACACCTGGCTCCGTGCTCATCAACATCGCCAAGCTCAAGACCCACGCCATGGGCATGACCCTCTGCGCCAAAAACCTTCAGGGGACCATTGCCGCCAAGTATGTCCAGCATTGCGCGGCGTATGGAAGCGAGGCGAACATGGAGATGCGGGAACAAGATATGAATCCTGCGGGAAATGTCACGATCCTGCAAAACTACGAAGAGCACAAGAAACGGGGTGTTCCGCGGTGGGACCGTCCCGATCCCGACGGCGGACTCTGGCAGGAAACATGGGCATCGCGATGCCTCGACAATAACTCCATCCTCCACCCCTTTTTGAATATTATCGAGGGAATTTATGGGCGCGATGGGCATTTCGTTGCGGGCCCCAACGACGGACTTGCAAAGGATTATCTTGCGAACGTCGTTCTGTTCGGCAAGAACGCTTTCCACGTCGACCTCGTCGGGAGCTGGCTCGCCGGACATGAACCGGGGAACTTCGGATTGTTTCACATGGCGATCGAGAGGAACCTCTGTCATTACCTGAACCCGATGAATATCCCGCTCTATGAGTGGGGGGCCGACGGTAGCGCCGTTCCTGCATCCCTTTCCACATTCCCACGCACGCCCCTGAAAACCCACTACCTCCGGCGCGATTACAACGGTCAAAACGAGGACCCGTGGCACCTGGTGAACGAACCGTTCGACTATTCAACTGTCACCCATGCGGAGGAACAACGGACCGCCGCACCGGGGAACTTTGCGCTCCATCAGAATTATCCGAATCCGTTCAATCCGCGGACCTCGCTTCCCTTCAGGATTCCCGACCGTGGCAATGTCCGGCTTGAGGTCTTCAATATTCAGGGAGAACTGGTTGACGTTCTCCTCGATGCATCGCTTCCCGCAGGCGATCATCTCGCCACCTGGGAGGCCGGGGGAATGCCGTCAGGAGTGTATCTTGGACGATTGTCATACAACGGATACAGGAAAACGAGAACGATGGTGCTTATTCGTTAGGATCTGAATCACTCCTCAAGGGCTGCGAGGTATATCTCATAAACAGAAACATCACACACCAGCGATCTCACAATACCTACGAAACACCTGCCCGGAGGATTATCTGGGCAGAAGCGAAAGATTACCAGGGATTGTCCATGCATCTTTACTATGCAGGAGGCGTATGAACACCAAGCCGCAGGTCAGTAACGCTTTTCTCACATTTGGGCGTGAAGCACCGGGCCACCAGAGAGCCTGGATGGAGACTGTTCATCAATTGGACGCAGCGAGCAAGCTCGATAAGAAAACCGGAGAGCTCGCTTACATTGCCGTTCTTGCTGCAGTCAGGCTGGAATCCGGAATCCCCTTCCACGTCAAACAGGTGAAAGCCCTCGGCGCAACGCGTGAAGAGGTTCTCAGCGCTGTCCTGGTAGGACTTCCGGCCATCGGAAACGGCGTTATCTCGTCCCTTCCCATTGCCTTACAGGCTTTCGACGAGGAATGAGCTCACTCCAGGGGAAAGACTTGCACCGGACCTTGGTTTACGAAGGAGGAACAACAATGAAACCTTCACGGGTACTATACTTACCCCTGTTTGCAGCCGCGGCGATGATGCTCGCGTTGGCAGCAGGGTGCTCGACCGAGGATTCCATCGTCAACCCGGACCAGGTCGTTGGCTCGGGCAGGCTGGTCTCCCAGGATCGCACCGTTGGAGCATTCACCGGCATCCGTGTGACCGGAATTGCCAACGTGGTGATACGAGAGGATCCGGTCCAAGCTCTCCGTATCGAAGCCGACGATAACATCCTGGATCGCATCACGACGACCGTCCAGGGAGGCCTTCTCACCATTGGACTACAGAGTGGGTCGTATAGCGATATCACGGTGAATGTACACGCATCGATGGAGACAATCAGGAGGCTCGAAGTGACCGGGAGCGCGAACTTTTCGACGGCTACCCCCATGCACACGGACTCCCTGACCTGCCGGATTACCGGCGCGGGAAACATGACGATCGAGGGCTCTGCATCCGCGGCGATTTTTGAAATCACCGGGGCCGGCGCCATCAGTGCATTCAACCTGAACCTCGAACGCTGCTGGTCGCTGATTTCGGGGACGGGGAACATCGAAGTGAACGTGAGCAATCAACTTGTTGCCAACATTACTGGGGTCGGGTCCGTTACCTACGCCGGAAATCCATCGACGGTGAATCAAACCATCACCGGCGTCGGAAGTGTGAAACCACGGCCATAGCTTGTTCCATAGTAACTGCTCAGCATGGGTTGAAAACGACCCACGAATCTTCACTAATCTCCGCTAATCCTTGGCGTTGCAGAAAACATCTATTGGGAATGCGATTTTCTTCGTGAAGATTCGTGCAGATTCGTGGGCAAGAAATGCTGAGTAGTTACGTTCCATCAACACTTTTCGAATCCTCAGGAAACGGTATGATCAAATTCCTCCTTTGGTGCATCCTGCTGGTTCTCTGCTGGCCGCTGGCGCTCCTCGCTCTTGTACTCTACCCGTTCGTCTGGCTGTTCCTTCTCCCCTTCCGCCTCATCGGAATTGCCGTTGGCGGCATCCTCCAATCCGTCTGGGCTCTTGTGACGCTGCCGGTGAAAATCCTGGGGAAAATGGGATGAAAGAGGAGGAGGACAACCAGGAAGCTTTTCACCTTGTTTCAGCCTCTCCTCATCCATTGCAGCCGCCAGTTCCCGCGGCGGGATTCATGCAAAGCAGTTCCAAAACACCTCTGAAAAGCGTACCTTTCCGTCACCCTCTATTTGAAAACACCGGGGCGACCTCACTGTCGTTCCATTCAAACTGACCACGGAGGCCACCAAGATGGAAACCATCCGTTTCACGCTCAACAACAAACCGGTCACGCTCACCACCGAGAAGGATCGGTTGCTCTTGTGGGTGCTGCGAACCGACCTCGCTCTCACCGGAACAAAGTACGGATGCGGTGCCGGACTGTGTGGATCGTGCACCGTCCTTGTCGACAAGAAAGCGGTCCGGTCATGCCATACCACCATCGGCGATATCAAGGGGAAGGAGGTTCTCACCATCGAAGGACTGGCAACGGAAGGAGTGCTTCATCCGGTGCAGAAAGCGTTCGTGGATCATGACGCCCTTCAGTGCGGCTATTGCACGCCGGGGATGATCCTCACAGCCTGCTCGCTCCTGCACGAAAATCCCCACCCTTCTTCCGCTGATATCATTCGCGAGCTGGATGCCAATCTCTGCCGCTGCGGTGCCCATAAGCGAATCCTTGAGGCCGTGCAGTCGGCATCAAAGGAACTGAAAGGAGGATTCTGACATGAAAACCTCTCCTGGCCTCGAAACGGATTTCATGGACAACCTCCCTGCTCCACGCATCGACCGGCGTGAGTTCCTCAAGCTCGGTGGTGGAGTGTTCATTCTCTTTAGCGTCGGCGACTTTTCCACGTTTACCGAAGCGCAGCAATCGCAACGAGGCCTTCCGACGGACTTTAACGCCTTCCTAAGGATCGGGGAGGATGGACGCGTGTCATGCTACACGGGCAAGATCGAAATGGGACAGGGGGTGAACACCTCCCTCGCTCAAATGATTGCCGATGAACTGGACGTTCAACTCGATGTCGTTGATATGGTCATGGGGGATACCGATCTGTGTCCGTATGATCGCGGGACCTTTGGTTCCCAGACCACGCGCTCGTTCGGACAGGCCCTCCGGGCCGCAGGGGCGGAGGCTAAACGTGTACTGGTGGAGCTTGCCTCAGAACAACTCAAGCTCTCCGTGGAAACGTTGGGGACGGAGAATGGCTCAGTCTTTGACAAATCGAACAGGAACAACCGCGTGCCGTACGCGAGGCTGACACAGGGCAAACGGATTGAACGCCATCTCTCGCAAGCGGCCATCAGAAAAATGCCCTCTGAATTCAGGGTGATGAACAAGCCGGTCAACCGCAGGGATGCGGAAGACAAAGTCACGGGCAAAGCGCGGTACTCGGCCGACATCCAATTGCCCGGCATGCTCTACGCGCGAATACTGCGCCCACCGGCACACGGGGCAAAACTCACAGGCGTCGATCTCTCGAGGGCAAGGAAGATAAACGACGTGGTGGTCATCCAGGAGGGGGATTTTGTCGCCGTGCTGCATCAGTATCCGGACGTAGCGGAGCAGGCTTTCTCCGCCATTCAGGCGACCTTCAGCACTCCTCCTTCGGTAGTCAACGATACGACCATTTTCGACCATCTCCTTTCGGTTGCAGGCCCGGGTCAGGTCGTGTCGAAGGAGGGGGATCTTCCAACGGGAGAGCGCGCATCCAAGTCGGTGATCGAGCGGACGTATCGAGACGGCTACAAAGCCCACGCACCCATGGAACCTCACACAGCCGTCGCAAACCTCGAAGGATCGAAAATGACTGTCTGGGCGTCGACGCAAACGCCCTTCCCCCTCAAAGATGAGATTGTCCGTGGGCTGGGATTTTCTCCCGAGAATGTCAGAATCATCACCCCTTATCTCGGGGGCGGCTTCGGCGGAAAATCCCGGAACCTTCAGGCCGTTGAGGCGGCGCGCCTCGCGAAGCTGACGGGAAAACCGGTCCAGGTGGCCTGGACACGGCAGGAAGAGTTTTTCCACGACGCATTTCGTCCGGCAGCCATCGTTAAAATCCGTTCGGGAATCACGGGCAACGGTTCCATAGCGTTTTGGGACTACTCCGTCTATTTCGCCGGTCAACGAGGTTCACAACACTTTTACACCATCCCCCATTACAGCACGCGCTCGTTCGAAGCGGAGCCGGGGAAGAGTGGCCATCCGTTCGCAACGGGCCCATGGCGGGCACCGGCAAACAACACGAACACGTTTGCCCGGGAATCACAGATCGACATCATGGCAGCGGAAGCAGGGTGCGATCCGCTCGAGTTCCGGTTGCAGCATCTTCCGGAGGGAAACATAAAGAGTGTCCTGAAAGCTGCCGGAGAGAAGTTCGGATGGAAGCCGGCGAAAGGACCCAGCGGGCGCGGCTATGGCATCGCCTGTGGTACCGATGCAGGAACATTCGTTGCCACCATCGCCGAGGTGACCGTGGACAAGAGGACGGGCGACGTGAGAGTTCAGCGTGTTGTTTGCGCACAGGATATGGGGCTGGTCATCAACCCTTCGGGTGCCACCATACAAATGGAGGGTTGTATCATGATGGGGTTGGGATACGCGTTGAAGGAGGACGTGAGGTTCAAAAACGGAGAGATTCTGAACGAGAACTTCGACACATACGAAATCCCCCGGTTCTCCTGGTTGCCGAAGATCGAAACGGTGTTGATGGACAACAAGGGGGCTGACCCACAGGGCGGGGGTGAGCCGGCCATTATCACGATGGGGGGCGCCATCGCAAACGCAATCTTTGATGCGATTGGGGCCCGCGTGTTTCAACTTCCCATGACTCCAGAGAGGATCAAGGAAGCCCTCGCCAAGAAGTGACGAACCGACCACCGGCAGGATGTGCTTGCATCGGGGGTCGGGCCATGATATATTGAACCGTTGCTCCCTTTATCGACCGTCCCGACTTCAGATGATCATCGAATCCATACTCTCGGAATATCGGCGCTACAAGGCTCTCGCTGAAATGGCCGTCTCCCAGGTCAAGGACGATGATTTGCATAAGAGTTTTGGTGACGAGGGAAACTCCATCGCCGTCATCATGACCCACCTCTCCGGGAACATCAAGTCACGATTCACCGCCTTCCTGACCGATGATGGGGAGAAACCATGGCGTCGGAGAGATGAGGAGTTTGAGGATAGGCAGGAAGAGCGGACCACCCTCCTCGCGACATGGGATGAGGCTTGGCGCGTCCTCTTTGATGCTATACGCGGCCTGGAAGACCTGGATTTAGGCAGGATCGTGAGTATCAGAGGCAAGGGGCTGACTATCTCCGATGCATTACAGAGATCGTTGACGCATCTCTCCTATCATGTCGGGCAAATTGTGCTCCTGGCACGCTTCCATGCTGGTCGGGAGTGGAAGTCCCTGAGCATACCACGCGGATCGTCCGGAGAATATAACCTCAACCCGACAAAAGAGCGGCATCCCGATCAGCCGCCAAATTCACAGAGACCGGCAACGGACCGTTGAGACCTCCGAAACTCTCATTCGAACACTCTTAAAACTTATTGAAAGCAGCACGGAACAAGGATGTCCATCGATTCTTCAACAGAACGATTCGAACTCCCCATCTCCGTCAATCCGACGGACATCGATGAGCTTGGGCATGTGAACAATGTGGTCTACCTTCGATGGGTTCAGGAAGTGGCCACGGCCCACTGGCGATCTCGGGCGACGCAGGAGCAAAAGTCGGAGATTATCTGGGTCGTTGTCCGGCACGAAATCGACTACAAACATCCGGCGCTTTCAGGGGATGAGGTGGTTGCCCGTACGTGGGTGGGCACTGCCACAGTCTCCACGTTTGAACGTCATACGGAAATCGTTCGCGCCAGGGACCAACGGCTCCTCGCACGGGCCCGCACCCTATGGTGCCCGATCAAAATCGAAACCGGCCGGCCGACCCGGGTTGATCCCGAAATCCGCAAGCGCTTTTCGGTTCAGGGTAACGAGTCAGCCCCCGAACGTTAACCAACCAGACGACATTTCACAACCATCGGTATCAGACACTTCAAAGCTCCCCCGTGCACCCCACAGCCGAAACAATTTTGAAAGACTTTCGCGGCGGATCGTCCTGGCCGATGCTGATCCAGACAACGAGCGGAGAACGATGCGTCGTCAAGTGGAAGGGAACCGGGGAAGGTCCTCTCGCCAATGCCGTTGAATGGATTTCTCTTCACCTCGCCCAACTCTCCGGCATCCCGGTACCGACACCTCATCTGGTCCGCGTCACGGCGGATCTCGCCAACCATAAGCAAGACCCGGAGATCAACGAGCTCATCCTGAGGAGTCTCGGCATCAACCTTGCCGTGGAGTGGATTGAAGAGGCTCTTCCTTTCACCCCGGAACGGGCACAACGCATCGACGATGCCATGAAACATCGCATCTATTGTTTTGATGCCCTCTTCCTCAATATCGATCGGACCGATTTCAATCCCAACATCATCTTTTCCGCCGACCGGATGGTCTGCCTCGATTTCGCGGTTCTGATGGAGATCAAGATGCTGATGAACGGACAGATCGCGCCTGAAAAAACTTTCCTCCCACTGGTCCGGAGACATCCGTTTTACAGGAAGGGGGACGAGATGCAGCTTGCCCTCCCCGACATTCAACCCGATGCGATTCATGAGATCATTGATTCAATGCCGGACGAATGGCTTGACGACCCCTCCGTGATAAAACCGGCGCTCCTCTCGGGTTTGACCACCATCCTCAAGAATGCCGGTCCGATCCTCCGGGAACGCCTTCGCCTGCTCGACGAAATTTTCCTCGAGACTCTCGAGGCGAGAAACGCGCGTTTACATGCAAACCGCATGGCGTTTGAAGCCAAATGGCCTCTCTGATCCTGACCTCGCTTTCGAGAGGATCACCTTTATTTATTCGTTCTCAGAGGGAAACCGGCCGCGGTTCTTTCACTTCATTCTTTGAAGGAGAACACCTATGAAAATGATGATCCTTCCTTTCATGATCCTCTTGTGTTTCGGAACAGGAACGGCACAAAACCTCCCTGCACGCTGGGATGAGCTCACTGCCACCGACTGGCCGGCAGCGCTTGAACGTTCGGCGTACACCTGCATCCTCCCGATCGGGGTGCTGGAAAAACACGGACCTCATGTCCCTATCGGTTCGGACCTTATCCACGTTCGCGAATGGGCCAGGCGCGCAACAGCCCGGGAGTACGCCGTGGTATTCCCCGATTATTTCTACGGACAAATCAACGAAGCCAAACACCAGCCCGGCACGTTTGCCCTGCCGAGCCGGCTGGTATGGGATATGTTAGAGACAACGTGTGATGAAATTGCGCGAAACGGCTTTAAAAAAATCGTCATCATCAATGGGCACGGCGGCAACATCTACCTGTTGAGGTATTTCATCCAGGCACAACTGGAGCGGCGACGGGACTACGTGGTGTACCTCCATGACCCCGCCCCCGATCCGGACCAGAACGAGAAGGTCGCCCGGATGCGCAAATCGGACCCATCCTACGACGGGCACGCGGGAGAGAGAGAAACTTCCACCATGCTCTATCTTCGTCCCGACCTCGTCCAGCTCGACCACGCCGACGCTGAATCGGGGAAGAACCAGAAGCGTCTTGTTCTCCCCGACCTGTACACCGGCATCTGGTGGTACGCGAGTTACCCGAATCACTACGCCGGCGAAGGAAGCGTCGGGACACGGGAGCTCGGGGAGCTCATAACCGAGCATCGGGTGGAATCGCTCGCGAAAGCGCTGCACACAGTGAAAGCCGACACCAAGACCCTGGAACTCCAACAGGAATTTTTCAATAGAGTGAAGAAATAGTGGGCCAGCTACTTTATTTCGCGTTCGTTGCACTGATCCTCGGAACCAATGCCAACATCCGGCCTCCGGGAAATGTGCAGGATTCACAGAGAAGCGACAGTCTTGGTCGTCAAGCATTTTCCATCTTCCCCGCGCCATCACAGGATCCTTGGATCATCCGTCACGGGGATCGGTACTACTACTCCGAAAGCGCTGGTAACGGCATCGCGATCCGGCAGACACCAAACCTCCTCGATTTTTCCGGATCGGAACAAAGGATCCTCTGGCAGGCTCCCGCCACGGGACCCTACAGCAAGGAAGTCTGGGCTCCCGAGCTTCATTTCCTCCGGGGCCGATGGTATCTCTACTTCGCAGCCGATGACGGAAGGAACGAGAACCATCGTATGTGGGTTATCCGCTCGGAAACCGATTCCCCGTTCGGACCCTATGGTGGACCGGTCCTGCTTGAGACGGAAGGATGGGCCATTGACGGAACGGTGCTGGAATCCGGTGGCGATCTGTACTTTCTCTGGTCAGGATGGCCCGGCACAAGCGATGGACGGCAGAATCTTTACATCGCGCGCATGGCTGACCCTGAAACTATTTCCTCCCCCCGCGTCTTGCTCACCGGGCCATCGGAAGATTGGGAACAACATTCCATGCCGATCTGCGAAGGGCCCCAGATCCTCCGCCGGGAGGGGAATCTCTTCATTGTGTATTCGGCCAGCGCGAGCTGGACACGCTTCTACTGCCTCGGGATGCTCCTGAACACGGATGGGAGGGTCCTCGACCCTTCCTCATGGCGGAAACTCGGGCCCGTGTTCGAACCGACCGATTCCGTGTGGGGTGTCGGACATTGTTCATTTGCGACGTCGAATGATGGAAAGGAGAATTGGATTTTCTATCATGCCAAAACGAGCCCGGACGACGGTTGGGGTGATAGAAGTGTTCGGGCTCAACGCTTCGTCTGGACGGCTGGAGGACTTCCGGATTTCGGAAAACCGCTCTCGATCCGAGGCGGGAGGAACAAGAGTCGCCGGTAATCCCCGGCAAGGCTATTCTCACCACTTCTGCACGAAAGAAAGTACTCATCAAACGATCCTATCTTCAATCATTATTCTTCGGAGCCGGATGCCTCGCCTCCCTTGCCGGACTTCTCTCCCCTCCGCTGGCACTGGGGTGCGGCATCATCCTGGCCCTGACCCTTGGGAACCCTTATCCGGACGCGTCAGCCGGAATTTCAAAAGTCTTTCTTCAGGTGTCCGTTGTGGGACTCGGTTTCGGGATCCCCTTGTCCGCGGTCATGTCCGCCGGTCGCATGGGTTTCGGGTTCACGACGGCGACCATCGCCGGCACGCTTCTTTTGGGCTGGCTGGTGGGACGTATGTTCAAGGTTGAATCGGTCACTTCCTTGCTGGTTTCCTCCGGCACCGCTATTTGCGGCGGGAGCGCCATTGCCGCGGTGGGGGCGGTGCTCGACGCCGACAGGAAAGCCATGGCGGTTTCGCTCGGCACGGTCTTCATCCTGAACGCCATCGCGCTGTTCCTTTTTCCTGTGCTTGGCAGAATACTGGGACTCGGCCAGGAGCAATTCGGGGTGTGGGCCGCCATAGCCATTCACGATACCAGTTCGGTGGTGGGGGCGGCTGCGAGGTACGGTGAGAGGGCACTGGAGGTTGCGACGACGGTGAAATTGACCCGGGCGCTCTGGATCGTCCCGCTGGCATTGGGCATTGCGATTGTTGCCGGACGCAAGGGGGGCGCGTTCTCCCTCCCCTGGTTTATCCTGTTCTTCCTCCTTGCGGCGACGATCCGAAGTTTATTCCCCGAGGGGGGATTGGTCTTTCTTTTGTTGAGGAAAATTTCCATTATAGGGTTGACTTGCACCCTTTTCCTGATCGGAACCGGTTTCTCACGTGAAGCGATTCGCACCGTCGGCGCACGGGTGATGGTTCAGGGCATATTGCTCTGGATCGTGATCTCCGTTGTCGGTCTGCTTGCAGTACGCGCGTTCATCGCACCGTAATACAATCCGTCTCTGCCCCGGAACATCCTTGAGAAATCAACGGAAAGCTCCCATGCGTACAATCGAACTTGCGATGATCTTGATGATCGGGGGCGTTGCCATGGCGATCGGACAGGAACCCGATAGTGTGCAACAACCGGGTATTACGCTACCGCCGGAACTGGCGCGCGTGTTGACCGATTACGAAGCAGCCTGGAAGGACCGAAATCCTTCGAGGCTTGCCCGTCTCTTCGCCGAGGATGGTTTCGTTCTCCCGGGAGGACGCCCTCCGATCCGGGGACGGCAGGCCATTGAAGAGTACTATGCGGACCATGGCGGGCCGTTATCCCTTCGTGCGCTCGCGTTCGCCGTCGAAGGGTCAGTCGGGTTCATCATCGGTGGCTACACGCGTGAGAAGGGGGAACCGGACATTGGGAAATTTACGCTCACCCTGCGCAAGGGTCCGGAGGGGCGCTGGCTGATCATGTCGGATATGGACAATTCAAACCGAAGACCGCAACGGTGATCGCGGAAACAACCATGCAAGCAAAGGAGTCCGCATGAAGAAAGTGCTTTTGGTGGAAGACGAGGAAGAGTTGATCCAAATCGTTGAAACCGTCATGCAGGACGAAGGGTTCGAGGTCCGGAAGGCCCTTTCCGCCGAGGATGCTCTTGTCACGTGTCGGGGATACATCCCCGACATCATTATCTGCGATATCAAAATGGGGGAGATGGATGGACTGACCATGCTGGGGGAACTGCGCGACGATCCACGCCTGAGCAACGCACCGTTTATTTTCCTGACGGCGATCGATTCTTTCGGAACCAAAGACAAGGCCAAGAAACTTGGTGCGAACGCGTACATCACCAAGCCGTTTGATGTCGACGAGTTGGTCGCCACAGTCAAAAAGCTGCTAGCGAAGTAAACCGCGTCACCCGTCCTTACCCCGATGCTCGATGATCGTTGTAAGGACAGATCATTTCTCCGTACCAATACCCCTCTCTGGCTTTTCTGGCAATTTTTTAGCATCCTGATGACCGTTTGGGACATTTGGCTCAACAACAATCGCTAGAAAATGGGAAAACGCGACAACGACCTCAATTCATTCTCCTCACGACTCCACACATTAGCCAACAACCTTTGGTGGTCCTGGAACCCGCAAGCGCAGGAACTTTTTAAAGAGCTTTCCCCGCTCGTCTGGGAGCGCACGAACCACAACGCCGTCGAAGTCTTAAAAGAACTTTCGCGGCAGGAGCTGGTCGCCCGGCTGCACGATCAGGATTTCTTCCAAAAGGCTGCGAACGTCCTGGAGGATTTCGAATCCTACATGGAGGAGGCGCACACGTGGGCCTCCGAACACGCACCGGACCTCAAGCACCCCGTGGCCTATTTCAGCGCCGAATTCGGTCTCCATGAATCGCTCCCCATCTACTCCGGAGGACTCGGCATCCTCTCCGGCGATCATACCAAGTCCGCAAGCGATCTCGGCATACCGTTCATTGGGATCGGATTGTTCTATCGCCATGGATATTTCCAGCAGCGCATCGACCCTTCCGGATGGCAGCAGGAACTCTACCCGATGAACCACCCCGAGCAACTGCCGCTCGAACTGGTGACGTTGGAAGAGGGGGGCCGGTTGCTCAACTCCGTCGAAATCGGTCACAGCACCGTCTATCTTCAGGCATGGCGCCTCAGGATCGGCCGAGCAATCCTCTACCTGCTCGATACAAACTTACCGGAGAACGATCAGCATTTTCAGGGATTGACAGGACACGTGTACGGGGGGGATATCGACACGCGGATCGGACAGGAGATCGTGCTCGGCATTGGCGGAGCCCGGCTCCTTGTCTCCCTGGGGATCGAGCCGGCGGTGTACCACATGAACGAAGGACATTCGGCCTTCCTCACACTCGAATTGCTGCGCCGCTCACTCAAGGAAGGACGAACACTCGAAGAGGCACGCCAAGCCGTTTCCACACGATGCATCTTTACAACACATACGCCGGTGCCTGCGGGCCATGACCGGTTCAGTTCCGAGTTGATGGTTCATTCCCTCGGAAGGTTTTGGGGGGAGACGGGATTATCGCACGACGAGCTGATGGCGCACGGCAGGGTAAACCCGGACGACCAGGGCGAATGGTTCACCATGACCGTTCTTGCGTTGAAGATGTCGCGGGCGGCAAACGGCGTCAGCGCATTACACGGACAGGTCAGCCGCGAGATGTGGAAGGACCTGTACCCCTCCGTTGAAGTCAAGGATGTGCCGATCGGCCATATCACCAACGGCATCCATACGCCGGGTTGGGCAACACAAAAAGCGCATGAGTTCTGGAACAAGCGGCTCGGCGTGGACTGGACGGCAAAACTCATGGATGCCAAATACTGGCACAAGATTGAACTCAACGGGCTGGCAACCGACGAAGAACTTTGGGCATTACGGTACACCTTACGGCGGGAACTGGTGGAGTTCGTCCGCACCCGCATGCGGGAACAGTATCTCCGCACCGGCGGTGAGGGGACGATATCCGCGGACCATGCCCTCTCCCCCGATGCGCTCACCATCTGCTTCGCGCGGCGGTTCGCCACCTACAAACGCGCTCCCCTCATCTTCCGAAACCTGGAACGGATCATTCCGATCCTGACGAATCCCGAACGCCCCGTCCAGCTTGTCTTTGCCGGCAAAGCGCATCCGCGCGACAACGAAGGGAAGAAGTTCATCCAAAGGATCATTGAAACGTCGCGGCACCCGCAACTTGCCGGCCGTGTCGTGTTTGTAGAGAACTACGACATGAACGTGGCGCGGCACCTGGTCTCCGGGGCCGACGTCTGGTTGAACAATCCGCGGAGACCGCTGGAGGCGAGCGGTACCAGCGGGGAAAAGGTCATCATCCATGGCGGGCTGAACCTGAGCATCATGGACGGTTGGTGGCGCGAGGCGTTCAATGGCACCAATGGTTGGGCGATCGGGGAAGACCATTCGGAACCCGACATCGAAGCGCAGGATGAGAAGGATTTCGAGAACCTGTTCCGGACCCTGGCGGAGGAGGTTGTTCCCGAGTTCTACACACGAAGCGAGCGGGGCGTCCCGACCCGGTGGATCCAACGCATCCGGAACTCGATGCGGACGTTGGTGCCGGTCTATAGCACCGACCGAATGGTCGGGGAGTATGTCCGGAGGTATTACCTCTGAGATTCCCTCCAAAACCTCCCCTCCCGCCGTGGTTTCCACCGGTGAAGGTTTCTTAATCTTTCGATCCCGTATTGACATTCCGGGAACGAGTAAATATCTTCCTGCACCTTTAATCTGAGAGGTGTGAACGGCCATCCCTGGGGGAAAGGGACCTGTTCACGATTTACCGGAAGTCCAGCATGGGGCTCCCTTCACTCACACCAAATCTTCCTGACCAAGGCTAATACCCGCACTGCATGGCACACGACGATACCGGCTCCCGTAAGCTTGCCGCCATCATGTTCACCGATATCAAAGGCTTCTCCAAGAAGATGGGGGAAGACGAAGTGGCGGCCATGCAGGTCCTCCGCACCCACGACACCATGATGAAAGCGGTGGTCGAGAAGCACGGCGGCGTTGTGATCAAGTCCATTGGCGATTCGTTCATGGTGGACTTCACCAGCGCCGTCAACGCGGTGAAGTGTGCCGTCGAAGCCCAGGAAAATTTCTGGGACTACAACAAGGAAAAATCGGAATTCGAGAGAATCGAGATCCGCGTCGGTGTTCACCTGGGGGATGTGATCACCATGGGGAACGACGTGTACGGCGACGGCGTCAACATTGCCGCCCGTATCGAAGCCATCACCGAACCTTCCCGTATTTGCATCTCCGAGGATGTGTACAAGCAGGTCCGGAACAAGATGCAGATCAAGGTGTACCGGATGGGTTCCATCGAGCTGAAGAACATCGCCTACCCGGTCGAGGTCTATGAACTGCTCTTTGAGTCAATTCCCGAGCTCTCCCAACCGTCCGAGGGGGCTCGCAGCCGTTTGAGCCAAACAAAGGCGGAGTCCATCAGCAAACAGGAGGAAGAGGAAGCGAAAGCCGTTGAGGTGGCACGCAAGAAGGCGGACGAGGAAAAAAAGAAAGAGGAGGATGAAAAGCTTCAGCAGGCAAATGAGATTTACCAGCGCGCCGAGCAGCATTTCAAGGCGGGTGAAATCGTCGAAGCCGAGGAGTCGCTGAAGGAAGTGTTCCGGATCTCTCCCATGCACTACAGCGCCCAGATGATGGTGCTCCAGATCGAGGAGGAACGGAGTCGGCGCGGGGATGAAGAACGCCGGCGACGGGTAAAGGAGGAAAAGAAACGGAAAGAAGAGGAGCGTCAGGCCAAAATTCAGGCTTGCTTGGAGAGTGCCATGCAGTTCGTCGAGGAGGACCAGTTTGCGGAGGCACTCGCCGCGGTCAAGGATGTGTACCGGATCGATCCGAAAAACACGGAAGCGAAACAGCTCGAGGAACAGATCCAACAGGCTGAACAGGCAAAATTGGAACTGGACAGACTCCAGGCGCTTGAAGCCGAGCAGCAGGCGCAGGAATTGGAGCAGCGGCAGCGCCGGGAGGCGGAGGAAGCCCTTGCCCGGGCAAAGGCGGAAGCGATGGGGGGACGTTCCGCTCTCCCCACGAAGACCGAAAAAACAAACTGGAAATTGTATTTGGGCATTGCCGCCGGCGTCGTTGTTGCTGCCGTTGCCGCGATCGTTCTTCTCGCACCGAAATTTCTCTTCCCTTCCCCCACCACCCTTGCCGTGCTGAGGTTTGACAACACCCAACTGCAGGGGGAAGATAATTATTCCGGGGTAGCTGTTGCAACCCTGCTCGGCGAGGCGCTGGCCCGTTCCACGGAACTGACGGTCATCGCCCCAGCAACCGCAACGAGAAACAACTCCCGGAACAGCGACCTTTCCGAACTGGCGAACACCCTTGGACTCACGTATGCCGTCCTTGGCACTTTCCAGAACACCGATCTCGGTATTACCGTGGGAGCCCGCCTGGTGGAGGTGCAATCGAAGGAAACGGTTTGGGAAACCAAAGTGGATGGGAACCTTCTGGAGCTCCCTCAAATTGCAAACCGACTTGCCGAGACCATCCTGACACAGCTACAGGTCGGGCCGGTCAATCTCCCGGTGCCGCAACGACCTTCGCCCAGCGACACTGCTTACAACTATTACTTGCGCGGTATCCACCTCGTACAGCAGCAGAACCTCCCCTCCGTGAAACAGGGGATCGCGTACCTTCAGATCGCCCTTCAGTACGACTCGACATTCGCCCATGCGCTCGCAGGTTTCGGCAAGGGCTTGCTCGAACAATTTAAACGAACGGGTGAGCGGGACAGAAATCTGGTGAACCAGGCCTTCGAGCTGGGCCGTGAAGCCGTTGGATTCAACTCAAACCTCCCTCTCGCGTATGACGTTCTCGCCGAAGCCTATTGGTTTAACAAGCGTTTCGCTAATGCACGAGAGATGGCAACCAAGAGCCTCTCCCTCCAGCCCGCCGGCACGGAACCATACCGCATGCTGGCACGGGTTGCGATGGTGGAGGGAAATTTTGAGTCCGCCGCCGGGAACATCGCCCGCATTACCAAAATCGACCCGGACCATCCCACGACTCATTTCGTCGCCGGCTTGCTCCATCATTACCGGAAGGAGTATCAGGCTGCCGCGGGGGAGTACGACCAAGCGGGGAAGCTGGGGATGGAGGACTCGCTGCTCTCCATGAAATTCAAGTTCAACGCCCTGATCGGCGCAGATATGGAGGAACGGGTGTATACGGCATGCGAGCGCTATTTGAATGCTGCGGACCCGAAAACAAAGGTTGTTCTCTATTATTGGATCGGGCGGGCGTATCAACTCGAAGGCAAACTCGACCCCTCCCTCCATGCCCTGGACGGGGGGATTGCTGTTGCGGACTCGCTGTTGGGCGCCGACCCGAATGATTACCTCTCCCACACCTACCTTGCGCTTCTCCAGTCACGCCGTGGGAATTTCGACGCGGCACAGAAGCAAATGGACCGCGCGGAATCCCTCGCCCCCGGCTCTCCGGACGTGATGTATATGAGGGCGCGCATGTCCGCCCTGCAGCAGAACAAAACCACCACGTTGGATCTGCTGGCGAAAGCCGTCGCCGCCGAATATAACCTCGCACACATCTTCGACGTGGACTTACTCTCCGTCGCAGGGGAAGATGGGTTTGCCTCCACCGTGGCGCGGAAAATTCAGTAACCCCTTCGACCGTTACGGATTCAACCAGTAGGTGAGTTTGATGGAGAAGACGTTATCCGGACGGTCACGCAGCAACGTTTGCACATCCCTCCCCAGGACAAAATCCCCGTTGATCTCGTAGTTGACTTTTTCGTTCGTCCAGACAAAGTAAAAAGTCGATCCCGGGAGGTACTCCCAGCGAAGCACGGCGTTGGCGCGGAGCGATTTGAAGTTGAAGTTGGGGTTGGTAAAGGAAAAGCCCTGTGCCGGACCTGCGGCGCCGTCCGGATCGACGGTGTAACGGTCATCCGCAAGAGCAATCGTCGAAGTCCCTTCTCCATACGTGTTGAACGAATACGTGCTGGGCCTGGCAAATTCCTTGATCCCCGAATAGCTCCCTATCGAAAGTAAGGGCTGAAGGTAAAACTGGAAACTCAGTACAGGAGTGAAGGTCCAGTTGATCCTGAGGGTCGCAGCAAGCTGTCTCTGATCGAGCGTCCCGAAAACATACCGCCTGCCGAAGGTCTCCACGGCAAACGGGTCGGTGAAAGCGCTGATATATTGGGCTCTCGAGTAGAGTCGGAAGAACGTCGGGCCCCCCTGAACCTGGAGCGCCTTCGAAACTCTCCAGTTGAGATTCAGGGAGGAGGAATGGTATGTTCCCCGCAGGGCGGAATAGGATCCCTGGATCGTGAACGACCCTGTCAGCGCGACGCGCGGATCGCTGGAGACCTGGAGAAATCCGTCTGTTCCAGCGGGTGATTCCATCAACGGCCCTCCGCGGGTCCGCTGGTCATCCAGCACGTCTCCATCGTAACCCACCTGGAGATAACTTCTCCAGAAATTGTTGAACTGCATATCTATTGCAACCTGATACTTGCTGCGCGTAACGACTCCGCCAAAATTATAATTCCGGTAGATCGTCCCCGTCACCGCCCGGTATCGGAACAACCCCTCCTGTTCGAACCATTGATACCCACCGTAGAGATGGGCATTCAGAACATCGGCATTGCCCAGAAAGCCGGCGTCGTTCGCATCAAACCTCGGGTGGATTGCTCCCAGGGCCGCGTTGAAGATCAGGTTCCCTTTTACCCTGTCGAGCCACACACGCGAGGCCCATCCAGTCATGGAAGTGCCGGACGCATCGACCTCAACGTGGTCCGCATCCGGTCGCTGGAAAAAATGAACGGCCGAGCGCTGGAGAGAAGCCATCCGGGCAGCCGTCCCTTCGACCATCGTTCCCCCGGTCCAACCCGTCACCACCCAATCTTTTTCCTTGTCCAGGAAAGTCCACCAATCCATGGCCAGCGAAACAGCTCTTTTGTTGAGCACCGCGTCCAGCCGCGATTTCCGAAGGTCGCGCTCGACAAATGTACCCAACAAGCCGACGGCTTGCCGGGCGCCGTCGAACTCCTTCAGCGTTCTGAAGGCCGTATACAGTGTCAGGGGCTCGATTTCCTCGCGGAACTGGACGCCGGCTGAATCGACGCGGCCAAACTCGCGATCCGCAAGGACTGTGAGGGCTGCAACCGACCATGTTGGGTCGAGCCTCCCGGTGACCTTTGCCGCACCAAGGATGGTGGTCCGGTCGGGGATATCCCGGAAGCCCCGGTGTGTGACCGATCCCTGTGGGGACCGGCCCATACGCCGGCTATAGAAGAAGTTCGGATTGCTCCAGTTGAAATTCTGAAGGGTGGCCGCGCCACCTGAGCCGAAGTTGTCGAAGATGGCCGCCCCTTCCGTGAAGAGGGGACGTTTTTCCTGGAAGCGTACCTCGTACGCCGTCAGGTTCACGATCGCGGGATCGACCTCCACCTGGGCGAAATCGGGGTTGAGAGAAAGGTCGAGCGTAAGGTCTCCGCTTAACCCGATCTTGGCGTCTCCCCCGATATTGCCGAAGAAATCCCGACCGAGGGTGAACGGGTCATCGCGCCCCGTATTGAAGCCGGCGATGGGGGGCTTTTCAAGAAACTTCCCTGTGGCAGCAATGTACGGGAGGAGTTCAATGCGCGCAGGGGGCTCGATCCCCTCGATTCCGTGGAGTTCAGGCCAGCGGGAGACGCGAACGAAATCCGTGCGGGGATGGAGGACCAGGAATCCCTCCTCGTTCTTTCGATGGATGCGGCGGGAAAATTCGATTCCCCAGACGTACCGATCCTGTTTGGGAAATCGAAGCTGGGAGTACGGGACCCGGAACTCTGCCGTCCACCCCCGCTCATCCACCTGCACCGCCACATCCCAAACTCCGTCCCAACTTTCGTCGGTGTAGGTGTCATTGGAGAAGGTCCCATCGCGGATAGCCCCAACAGGATTGACCATAAAATAGTTTGCAGTCCTCCTGTCATGGCCGGCATCGATCCCGAAAGCGATGTAGTCGGATTCGAGATCGCCGTCGCGTCGGGCCAGTCGACCGATGATGGAGTCGGGCCGGCTCTCTTCCATCCTTGCTGCAACGTACAGGGCATCGTCATCGTATGCAATCCACACCTCCGTCCGTTCGGAAAGGAGAGCTCCTTCATACGGTTCCCGTTGGACAAACCTATCCTCCCCTCTTCGTTGCCAGACGGATTCCGTCAGTGAACCATCGATCCGTATCCGATCCTGGGAGCGAACAGCCGTGAGGATGCGTTGCGAAGGTTGTGACTGGGAGAATGAAACAGAGACCGTAAAGCCGACGAGGTACAGGAAGACGAATGAAACGCAGGTGCGGACAAAGAGCGACAACCAGCCCTCCATGTTCCTTTTATTGGTTTTATTCGCAAGAATATTGCGAAGAGGAGGTCGAAAAGCAAGCAGAAAGTAGAACGGGGATTACCGAATCTGATCGAGGATTTGAGGAACCATCTCGTACTTCTTGAACGGGGGCATGAGGTAGGCCCCGGCCACCATGGCTTTGGCCTCGTTGAGGAACTTACTTGCGAGTTCTACGCCAACCTGGGGGGCACGTTCCGCTGCACTGCGCAATTGTTCCCGCACCTGTTCGGGGATGCTCATGCCGGGGATTTCATTGTGCAGAAACTCCGCGTGCTTGTACCCCCGCAGCGGCAGGATGCCGAGCATGACCGGCTTGTGCCATTGTTCGGACCGTTTGAGAAATTGCTCGAGGGTCTTCATCTCATAAATCGGCTGCGTATAAATGATGTCTGCTCCCGCTTCGATTTTTTTCTCGAGCTTCCGGATCTCCGCATCCATGTCATCAGCCCGGGGGTTCGCGGCACACGCTATCAGGAAGGAGGTCTTGTGCTCGATGGTGTTTCCCATCAGGTCCCGGCCTTCATTCATCGAGCGGACAGCCCTGAGGAGGCCGGCGGAATCGACATCGAAGACGGAGGTCGCATGCGGGTAATCACCGATGCTGGTGGGATCGCCCGTAATGCAAAGGATGTTCCGCAAGCCAAGCGCGTGCGCGCCGAGCAGTTCTGCCTGCAAGCCGATCATGTTCCGGTCCCGGGTGGCAAGGTGGGTCATCGCTTCGATACCCACCTGACGCTGGATCAGGGTGGAGAGGGCGATGGAGCTCATCCGCAACCGGGCGCGGGCCCCATCCGTCACGTTGATGGCATCGATGCCATGCTTCTGCAGGTAGCGCGCCCCATCAAGAACCGACGCCATATCCAATCCGCGCGGGATATCGAGCTCCACGCTGGTAAGAAATTTCTTTCCGATATTCCGGGCAAACAGCGAATGTTCATCCGCCGCCCGAGCTTCCACCGGTGGTGCGGCTATGCGAATGTCCGGTTTCCTCACCTTTCCGGTACGGCCGACCGGCTCCTCCCGCCGCGTCCGGCTCTGCAGGTCATCGAGCGCTGTCCGTATCGCACGGATATGGGCCGGCGTTGAACCGCAGCATGCTCCCACCAGGCTTACGCCGGCTTCCACCAATTCTTTTGCATACGCAGCCAGATATTCAGGGGAGGTATGGTAGACCGCCCGTCCGTTCAGGAGTGTCGGAATGCCGGCGGCAGGTTGTGCCGAGAGTACAACTCCGTCTTTGTACATTGCGCGGATAATGCTGAACATCCGTTGCGGCCCGACGGTGCAGTTCGCTCCCACCACATCAACCCCGCGGGAAAGGATATGCTCCACGACTTCAAGGGGAAACGAACCGGAAAGGATGGAACCGTCCTCGGGGAAGGCCTTCTGGGCAACGATCGGCAGGTCACACACCTCCTTCGCGGCTGAAATTGCCTCGTCCAGCTCCTGCAGGCTGACAAAGGTCTCGAGGATCAAAAGATCGACCCCTGCATCAGCGAGGATCTCTATTTGTTCCTTGAACGCAGCCCGTGCTTCGGAGAACCGGAGCTTGCCGATCGGTTCGAGCAACTTGCCGGAGGGACCTACCGCCCCTGCCACATAGACGTTTTCACCGGCTGCCGACCGCGCAATTTCCACGGCCCGGCGGTTGATCGCCTCCAGTTTGTCTTCAAGGTGAAATTGGATGAGCCGGAGCCGGTTGGCAGAGAAGGTGTTGGTCTCGATTATCTCCGCTCCCGCATCGATGTACTCGCGGTGGACCCGCTCAACGATATCGGGATTCTTGAGGTTCTGGACTTCGTGTGGGCGTTCTTCGTACTCGTACAGATCGAGGAGCGTTCCCATGGCCCCATCGCAGAGGATGGGACCTTGCCGTATGCGCTCTCGAAAATCGATCTTCACTCAGGTCTCCGATGAACAACAGTACAATGATGACGGTGTTATTTCAAAACAACGGATGCACGGACCTGCTTCCTGATCTCCTGCACAACGTCGTCTGGAGTCCACTCGTTTCCGACAAAGATCTTTGCCAGGTTCCCCCTCGCGTCGAGCACGGCTGTTCGGAGGTTATGCGCGATCAGCCCCCCCTCGTCCTCCTGCAACGTCAGGTTGAGACCGTCAGCAAGAGCGGTAATGGACCGGATGTCATCCGTGGCAAAATCCCAAGAGGAGAAATCGGCTCCGTAGGTTTGCCCGTATTTTTTCAGGACGGTGGGCGTATCGAAGTCGGGATCAAAACTGATAGTCAGGAGATGCCATGTCCCGTCGAGGCTCCGGTCGTTCTTCAGCGTTTTTTGAATCTTCGCAAAATGATTGCTCATCCGGATGCAAAAATCAGGGAGCGGGCAGCGCGTATAGATGAACGTGAAGGCGAGCACTCTCCCGCGGAAATCGCTGAGTTTGATCCGCTTTCCTTCATGGTTCGTGAACGCATACTCCGGCAGCGGCTCCCCCTCCTTGTACAGTTTGCGGAACAAAACATCCTCCGCGGAGAGTTGTGCCGTTTCCCCTTTCCCCACCACGGCAAGGCTGGCGATCCAGCTTTCCGTCCGGGACACCGCCAGCGTCCCTTCGACAGTATCGCCCACCGCGATGCCCGCGAAGAGTGTTGAATCCTTGATCTTGAACGGCATCGTCATAGCCTGCATGTAATTGGGGATCTCCTCATGGGCGATCGTCATCCTTCCTTTTTCCGCATTCAGGCCGACAACCTCGCCGCGCAGCTTGAACGTCACAAGCTCGGTTTGCTTCGCCTCTTCTTTCTTGGAACATCCGATCATCACCGCGAACACCAGGAACATCATCAGAGTCATTCCACGCACAACACTACCCTCCTTCGAATCGATGGTTATTGCCAGGCGCAAGTTATTTCCCCAACGCCAGCACTTCGGCAATCTGCACCGCATTGGTTGCAGCCCCCTTCCGGATATTGTCTGAAACAATCCACAGGTTGATTCCGTTCGTGACCGTCTCATCCCTCCGGATACGCCCGACAAAGACGTCGTCCTTCTCGTGAGCGTTGATCGGCATGGGGTAAATATTGTTCTTCGGGTCGTCCTGGACAACTACTCCCGCTGTTTTAGCGAGGATCTCCCGGACTTCATCCGGGGAAGCCTTTTTCTCAAACTCGATGTTCACCGACTCGCTATGTCCCCCGATGACCGGGACGCGGACGGTCGTCGCCGTTACCTTGATCGGCTCACCCATGATCTTCTGCGTTTCCTTCATCATCTTCACTTCCTCCTTCGTATAACCGTCGTCGAAGAAGATGTCGATGTGGGGAAGGCAGTTGAAGGCAATCCTGTGGGGGAACTTTGCCTCCTTCGGCGTGCGGCCGGCAAGTTCCTCCTGGAGCTGGATCACGGCTTTGTTCCCTGCCCCCGTCACCGACTGGTACGTGGAAACCACGACGCGCTTAATCTTAAAACGGTCATGCAGCGGTTTCAGGACGACGACCATCTGGATCGTGGAGCAGTTCGGGTTGGCAATGATCCCTTTGTGTTTGAAAATCTGTCTCCGGTTGACCTCCGGGACCACCAGCGGAACCCCCTCGTCCATGCGGAAAGCACTGCTGTTATCGATGACGACCGCTCCATACCTGACCGCATGAGGAGCAAACTCTTTGCTGACGGACGCTCCCGCCGAGAAAAGGGCAAACTCAATATTCTTGAACTTCTCAGGCTCCAGTTTCTGGACCGGGACCGGCTTCCCGTGAAAGGGAATTTCTTTTCCTGCGGACCGCTCGGATGCCAGGAGAATAAGCCGGTTGACCGGGAATGCCCGCTCTTCAAGAACTTTCACCATCGTGCGTCCGACCATGCCGGTTGCACCTACGACAGCAACATCATGAAGCTTCATGGAAACACACCTCTCCTTAGGGTCAGTCCTTAGAACAATTGATCCAACGTTTGCCGTTCGCGCACAATCCGCACTTTCCCGCCGTTCACCAGGATCTCCGCCGGTCGGGGTCGGGCATTATAATTCGAGGTATTGACGTACCCGTAGGCCCCCGCCGTCAAAATGGCAAGATGGTCATTTCGTTTGACCTTCGCGAACATGCGGTCACGGGCGAAAAAGTCCCCCGTTTCACAAATCGGTCCGACGATATCCACCTTTTCATGTTCATAGGTGGCAATCTTGACCGGAACGATCTGGTGGTAGGCTTCGTAGAGCGCGGGACGCAGCAAGTCGTTCATGCCTGCATCCACGATGATGAATTTCTTCGTGCCGTTTTCTTTAGTGTAGAGAACATTGGTCAGGAGGACCCCGGCGTTTGCCACGATGGACCGTCCCGGCTCAAACCAGATTGAGCATCCGGTTTCTTTGAGGATCGGCAGGATCGCTCCCACGAAGTCCCCGGGCGGGGGGGGGGTGGCGCCCGGATTTTCATGCGGCAGGCCTTCATGGGTCAGGACGTTGACATACTGGACACCGAACCCTCCGCCAAAATCGATATGCTGAACCATGATACCGGCTTCCCGAAGCTTCCCTACCAAGCCGGCCACAAACCGCGCTGCTTCGATAAAAGGTTCGACCTTCACAATCTGCGACCCGATGTGCGTGTGCACGCCGACCACCTCGAGCGCGGGCAGGCCGGCGGCAAACTGGAACGCCGCGAACGCTTCCCCCGCGCTGATCCCGAACTTGTTTTCCTTAAGCCCCGTCGTGATGTACGGATGGCTCTGGGCATCGATATCCGGATTCACCCGCAAGCCGACGCGGGCCTTTTTTCCCAGTCGCATGGCGACCAGCGAGATCAACTGGAGCTCCTGCGTTGATTCAGCATTGAAGATGCAAATATCGTTTTTCAGCGCGTATTCGATTTCATCCTCCCTCTTGCCAACCCCCGCAAATGCGATCCGGCCGGGCGCAAACCCTGCGTTCAACGCGAGCGAGAGCTCCCCGGCCGAAACCACATCGGCTCCCGCGCCTTCCTCTGCCAGCAAGGCGAGGATGGCCGGATTGGAGTTCGCCTTCAACGCGTAACACACAACACTGTTGATCTCCGCCAGGGGCGCCTTGATGGCGCGGAAGTTTTCAACGATTTGATTCTTACTGTACACATAGAGCGGCGTTCCGAACTCCTCCGCCAGTTCGCTCAATGGCACATCCTCACACAGCAAGTCTTGTTCCTGGTATCGAATATACTGCACGGTATTCTCCCTTGATCTACTGCGAATGCAAATACTGCAATAACGCTTCGGTCAGCTTGTGCGGCCCGAACCGGAACGCATCAACCGCCGGCAAGCCGGTTTCCCGCGTGATTTTCTCAGCGATCTCCTGCGACTCTGCGTCCGTCAATCCGACAGAATTGATCCCGATCCCCACCACTTTAGTCTCTTTAAAGAATTTGACAAGATCTTCATGGATCCGGGCGATCCGCCGCAGGTCCGGAAGGGTAGACCCGTAATCGTCCCGGATGCGCGTCGGCTGATGGCACAGGATCATCGCATCGGGCAAGGTGCCATGGATCAGCCCCATCGTGACACCGGAGTACCCTATGTGTGTGAGAGCCCCCTGCCCCTCGACGAAGATGTAATCGTACCCCTCCTTCACCGACCGGTCGATCTCCAGCTCCACGGAACCGGCTATATAATCACTGATGATCGAATCGACAGCGATGCCGCGGCCTTGAATGAGAATCCCGGTTTGCCCGGTCCCGATGAAATCGGACTTCAACCCGCGCCGCTGGAGGTCCTTGTGCACTTCAAGGATCGTGGTCATCTTGCCGATATTACAATCCGTGCCAACCGTGAGAATGATCTTCGATTTCCATTCCCGGAATGCCCCTCGGGTGACGACTTCCGATTCCGGTGGAATTTTCCGGTAATCCGTGATACCCACTTCGCACTCGCGCGCCAGTTGGGAAAATTCCGCGTCCTCGGACAGGATGGTGTGCAGCCCGCTGAGGATGTGAAGCCGGGCCCTGAGCGTTTGTTTGATCGTCTCGCGCCAATCCTCCGGCAGCCGACCCCCCGCCGGCGCGATGCCGATGAGGAGGTGGGTCGGGTTGAACTTCAATCCTTCCTCCAGGTTCCTGACCACCGGGAGATCTCCTCCGTACCCGAGCACCTGTTGAGCCGTCATGCCGGCTTTCGTGCTGTCGATTACGGCGACAACCCGCTGCGGCAGGTACACAATTGCCCCGTTGGCGGTTTTGGACTTCAGTGGGCTGAATTTCCCTTCAGCGAGGATCAGAATACGACGTTGATCCATGGTCATGCAAGTAGGTCGATCAGAAGGCGATACGGAAAGATCAGTCCCCGCACAAGGGAGAGGATGAGATCCCGAAACGGCTCCACTCTCATCAGAAGCATCACGGCGATGATGCCAAAGAAACCGATTTGACGGTAGCGATTTCCCAGTTCGGCCGGAAGGAGCGACGCCAGGACATGGGAACCGTCCAACGGCGGGACGGGAATCAGGTTGAAGACGGCCAGAAAGATGTTCAAGGTAATGCCCCCCAGGAACATCGCGTTCAGAAACGTGACGAAGCTCCGCTCAAACCCCTCCGGGATATCCTGCAGCGGGCCGAACAGCTTCAGGGTGACGACATACAGCACCGCGCACCCGGCGGCAACAATGAAGTTCGAAATGGGCCCGGCCGCAGAGACCAGGATATCGTCGCGCCGGAAATGTTTGAAGTACATCGGGTTGATGGGTACCGGTTTTGCCCAGGCAATGAAGACGGTCCCCGCGGCAAGATAGGACATCAACGGAACAAGGATAGACCCGAACAGGTCGATGTGCGGGATCGGATTCAGCGTGAGCCTTCCGAGGTCACGGGCGGTCGGGTCACCAAGCTTCAACGCGGTCAACCCATGAGCCACCTCATGGACCACAATGGAAAAAATGAGAATGGGAAAAATCGGCAATGATTCCACGAAATCCCTGAAAAAGGTTGTTGCTGGATAAAAAAAATCCCCCGGAGGCTGACCCGCCGCAGGCGGGCCCGACCGCTGTAGGAGCGGACAAGTCCGCACGAGGCGGAGATGCAAAACCTGCGGGAGAGGAACGCTACACTGTAGCAAAAAAATGGAAGAAACTCAAGTAATGAAACACCTCCCGCACGCTCCCATGTCGCCGTTTCTGAGAAGGTGTGAGGCAATCGGAAGAACAAACAAGGGGATGAGGAAAAACTCCCGGTGTCGGAGGGAAAGGACGCGGTGCCTTCAAGCCCGCGGGTGAAAGGACCGATGAACATCCTTGAGATATTCCCGGTCAATGTGCGTATAGATTTGTGTCGTTGCGATATCGGCATGCCCGAGCATCTCCTGCACCGCGCGCAAATCTGCTCCCCCTTCCAGTAAATGCGTGGCAAAAGAATGCCTAAACGTATGGGGATGGACTTCCTTCTTCACCCCGGCCATCGTCGCGAACTTCTCCACCATATCGCGGATCGCCGCGCGGGACAACGATCCGCCGCGAAAATTCAGGAAGAGGACATCATGCGATTTACCCGGTTTGGTAAGATGGATCCTCACATGGCGCTGGTACTTCCTCACCCAGTCCATCGCTGATAGGCCGATCGGAACCAGCCGTTCTTTGGACCCCTTCCCGAAGACCAGAATCAGCCCGTCATCGAACATCAGGTTGGCTTGTGTCAGGCCTGTCAGTTCGGAGACCCGCACCCCGGTTGCGTAGAGAACCTCAAGGATGGCACGGTCCCGGATCCCGAGCGGTTTACGGGTGTCCGGTTGGTTGAGAATCGCCTCAACCTCTGCGACCGTCAGAACACCGGGGAGCGGCTTGGTGCGTTTCGGAGTCTCAATCTCCTGGGTGGGATCGTCCTCGGAGATGCCCTCACCCACGAGATAGCGGTGGAACCCGCGTACGGCGGAGAGAGTGCGTGCGATGGTCCGGGCGGAGAGGCCGGAAGGATGAAGGCTTTGGATGAAACCGCTCAGGTGCGACGGGGTAACTTGAAGGGCTGAGTGGATGTCGTGCTTCAGCAGGAAGTCACGATATTTCCTGAGGTCGAAGCTGTAGGAAGCTTCGGTATGCTTGCTGACCCCCTTTTCCAGACGGAGGAAATCGAAATATCCCTTGATATGACGATCAAGCTCCGTTTTCTTCTGATCCTCGGGTGAAGGGAGCGGGAGCTTCGTGCGTCTCATGTCATTACCGTTGTGGGTCCTTCGGGGAAAGGGCGCTTAACGCCACGCCGACGATCAGCGTCGCGGCAACACCGATGATCGTAAACCAGGTCCAGGCAACCAGCTTCAGGGAAATCACGGTGACCATGACAAGGATCCCGGCAATAAACCCTCCGAGCGCGTCCTCCTGCGTCGGGCGTTTGAACAGGACACCGAGCAGAAAGGTCCCGAGCAAACCACCGTACGTAAACGAGGCGATGCTGAGTGCCAGCTCAACGACGGTCTGACTCGTGTTCATGAAGAACAATGCGGAGCCCACCAGCAAACCGGCCCAGAGGACGGTAACCACCCGTGCGAGGAAGAGCTCCCGTTCCGGCGTCACGGCCGAACCAAAGTACGGCTTGTAGAGATCCATGATCGTGGACGAAGCCATGGAACTCATCGACCCTGCCAGCGTCGAGAGCGCAGCGGCAAACAGTCCGGCGATGATAAACCCGGACACCCCCGGGGGAAGACCCTCGACGATGAAGCGGGGGAAAATCTCATCGGCCCGTGTGAGTCCGAGTCCGCTGAGCGTCGCCCCCTGGTAATGACCATACAACAAAAGGCCGACGACCAGGAAGAGTGCAAACTGGAGAATAATGATGACCCCGCTCCCTATGAGGGCTTTCTGGCTTGCCCGTAGCGACTTGGTGGTCAGGACCCTCTGAATGATCAGTTGGTCTGTTCCGTGGGAGGCCATGGAAAGGAACGCTCCACCGAGCAATCCTCCCAACAAAGTGTAGGGTTGACTCCAGAACCCCTCCCCGAACCCCGGGTTGAAGATGCTGAATTTCCCCTGCTCCATCGCCAGGCGGGTAAGGCCGGTCCACCCTCCGGGATCCTGCGCAATAAGCACAATCCCGGCGATCAACGCGCCGCCGATATAGACCACCATCTGTATCGCATCGACCCAGATCACGCCGCGGACACCGCCGATATAGGTGTACGCAAGGGCCACTCCCGCGAGGATGACGATGGCGAGGGGATAGTCGATATCGAGCACGAACTTGAGGGGAATGGCCGTAGCAAATAACCGGACGCCGTCTGCCGCGGTGCGGGTCGCCAGAAAGACAAGGGACGAGAAGCTTCTTGTCTTCGCACCGAACCTGGTCTGCAGGAACCCGTATGCGGTGGTGAGCTCCCCTTTAAAGTATGCTGGAAGGAAGATCAGGCTGACGACAATACGGCCGAGCAGGTAGCCGATCGTGACCTGGAGGAAGTTCAGGTTGGTGAGGTACGCAAGCCCAGGGATACTGATGAAGGTCAGAGTGCTGGTTTCCGCCGCGACGATGGAGAAACAGACGACCCACCACGGGATGTGATCTTTTCCGAGGAAATAGTCCCGGGCCGACCCCTGCTTGCCACCGCGCCAGATACCGAAGGAAGCGATTCCGATGAGATAGGCAGCAAGAACGACGTAGTCCAACATGGTAAAGCTCATGGTCTGCTCCGTGTTTGGATAAGGTCAGCGGCGGAACGGCGGGAAATGCTACGACTTCAGCGCTTTGGTCACAGTATCGTGGATACGGAAGGCTCGGTCGAGACGGGAAATACGGATCAGGGAGAGTACTTTTTTCTGCAAACCGGCCAGCTGCACAACCCCGCCGTTCTCCCGCATCTTGCGCTCGGCAATGAGCAACGCGCTTAACCCGCTGCTGTCGCAGAACTCCACATCGGTCATGTCGACAACCAGGTTCTTGGTAGCCGGGGTACAGAGGAGCAGGAACTCGCCTTTCAGTTCGGGCGAAACGCTGGCGTCCAGTTTCCGCTCTTTGATCTTCAGGATGGTCGCTTCACCGTTCTTCTTGATTTCGAACTGCATAACATCCTCCTCGTGCCTTGACAGGGAACGACACTCTAAAACATTTCCATACACTTCATCAACATCGCATAGGCCTGATGGAGTGAAAGGGCCGGAGTGGCTTGAACCTGAAAATTGTAAAACTCGTCGGCGTGGGGTTTCGTAAAGCTGACCCGCACAGGGGCCTGGGATGCGCGGCAAAGGAACGCGCTCGGCAGAGAGAAGCCAAGATTGAGATCAATTGCCACGTCGAATGTACTCTTTTTCACCTTTCGAAGCAACTCCGATCGCGGCACGAACAACAGCCCAAGATCGTCCATGGAGTACCTCACGAGAGTGGAGCCCTGACCTGCGATGAACTTAACGCCACTCCCCGGGGGCGACACCACCGTGAAGCTGCCGGCAAGGAATTTTTGCCGGAGCTCCTCGATCACACGCATAACCACCTCCCCGTCCCCCGCCGTTTCAGGAAGGAGAACCAACGCATGGCGCGCGGAGGAAAGGATATTGTTAAAATGCATGATCGGGTCTTTGGCAGAACGAAAGTGCATCCGCGCGTACCAGGTTCCCGCTTTCAATCGTATCGACTCAAACATCGGTGCCCGTTCCCTTGTTCGGCCTAAAAACCCCAATAGGGGCCATGGTCCCGGTCATCATGGACCGTTCCCCGTTCCTTTCACTGGATCAACCGCGTAAAGGCAGCTTCATCCAGCGTGCGGACGCCAAGCTCGTTTGCTTTGTCAAGCTTCGAGCCGGCCTCCTCACCCACCACCACGTAATCCGTTTTCTTGCTGACGCTCGAGGTGACCTTTCCCCCCAATTCTTCAATCTTCTGCTTCGCCTCCTCGCGACTGAACCCGGCAAGCGTACCGGTCAGGACAAAAGTCTTCCCGGCAAGCGAGGCGTTGTCCACCCCTCGCTTTTGCTTCTCCTCGAGTTGAACCTTCGCTTCACGGAGTTTCCGGACAATTTTCTGATTGTGCTTCTCCGAGAAAAACCGGACGATGCTTTCCGCGATCCGCGGACCGATTCCCTGGACCTGCTCCAGTTCCTCTTTTGAAGCATCCATGACGCTGTCGATGGAGGGAAGGTGCCCCACCACCAGCCGCGCAACACCCGCTCCGACGTGGCGGATGCCCATGGCGAACAGGACGCGCTCAAACGGTTTCTTCTTGCTCTCCTCAATGGCGTTCAACAGGTTCTCAACGCTTTTTTTTCCCCACCGGTCGAGCGCCACCAGCCGTTTCTTCTTCCCGGCCAGAGCGTACAGGTCGGTGAAGTTCCGAACGAGACCGAGCCCGACCAGTTGATCCACGATGGCTTCTCCAAGTCCCTCGATATCCATCGCGCCGCGGTGGGCAAAATGTTCGATGCGTCCTTTAACCTGCGCGGGACATTCACTGTTCTCGCAATAGTAGTTCGCTTCCTCAGGTGGACGGAAAATCTTGGAACCGCACACCGGGCACGTCTTCGGCATGACGAACCGCTTGCTCCCGGCCCGGCGTTGTTCCGCGAGGACGGCACTCACCTTCGGGATGACATCGCCCCCCTTCTCCACCACCACGGCATCGCCGGCCCGGATATCCAGGTCCCGGATGTAATCCTCGTTATGAAGCGTGGCGCGGGAAACGGTCGATCCACCGACAAACACCGGTTCAAGTTCCGCAACCGGCGTGATCGTCCCCACCCGACCCACCTGCAGGGTGATCCCCTTCAGCCGGGTGGTTGTTTTGCGGGCGGCAAATTTGAACGCAATCGCCCATCGCGGGCTCTTGGCAATTGCCCCCAGCCGTCCCTGCTGCCGGAGCAGGTCGACTTTGACGACAACACCATCGATGTCATAGGGCAACTGCTCGCGCCGGTCCTCCCACTCTTTCCAATATGCCGTCACCTCCCCGATCGAACGGCACAACCGGGCGTGGCCGCTGACGGGGAACCCGAGTTCCCGGAGAAGTTGCAGATTGTTCGTATGACTCTGGAGCTCGAACCGTTCAGCGCGAAGATAGTACGCCACAAATCGAAGCGGCCGCATGGCGACAATTTTCGGATCCTGGAGTTTCAAGGTACCGGCAGCGGAGTTCCGGGGATTGATAAATGCTTTCTCACCGGCAAGTTCCCGTTCTTCATTCATCCGGCGAAAATCCTCACGCTCCATATAGACCTCACCCCGCACCTCGAAGTCGGTGAGCCCCTTTTTTTTGCCAAACACCCGGAGCGGAATCGAGCGAATTGTTTTCAAATTCTGCGTGATCTCGTCCCCCTGCACGCCGTCCCCCCTGGTAGCCCCGCGTGCGATCACACCATTCCGGTAGACAAGACTGACGGCGACACCGTCGAACTTCAGCTCACAAACATACTTGAACGGTTCCTTCCCCAGAAGGGAACGGACACGCCGATCGAAGTCCTGCACCTCTTCCTCATTATAGGTATTGGAGAGGCTGAGCATGGGGACAGTATGGCTCACCGTCGCAAACTCTTTTGTCGGCTGGCCGCCGACGCGCTGGGTCGGCGAATCGGGGCTGGCAACCTCCGGATACTTCCTCTCCAGCTCTTGCAACTCACGCATCATCCGGTCGTACTCCTCGTCGGCGATGCTCGGCTGGGCAAGGACATAGTACCGGTAATCGTGTTCACGGAGCTTGGTGCGTAACGCCTCAATGTGCTTGATGGTGGCGGGGTTGGCGGACATGGTGGGGAGGGAGATTTACTGCTGTCGATGGATTCCGTCATTCGTGATGAGGATGTCGCGCTCCACCGCTCCTCTCCTTCCGAGTGCCCCAAGGTCTTTCCCGTTCAACCGGAAGGTGGCGTTGCCGGCATTCCCCATGGAGATGGTGAACTGGTCCTTTGCGACCCAGGTCCGCTTTCTGTTCGGGCCAAACAGGTATTCCCCTTTGCGGGCATCGTCGATGATAATCCTCATCCACAGCGAATCCAGTGTGGTGATCTCAAGACGAAGGCTGTCGGCGGCGGGCGTGGCGAGCGGCACCGCGGCGGGCCTCACTTCTTGTTCCGGGCCCGCTGCCGCTTCGGACTCACGGACCACGGCGTCGAACGGTACTTCACGGAGATTTTCCCCTGGGACAGGATCCGCGGTGTTTGAAGAAAGATAGATCACCGCAGCGATGGCAAAGACGGTAAGACCCAGAAGAAACAGTTCGCGGTGCTTCACATGCTGAAGAACAGGCAGGCTTTGTTTCGGCACATCGGAGGGAACGGCAGCAACCGGGCGGGCGCGGGCGACCCATTGCTCCGCAACATTTTGGATCTCGCGATTCTCCTCGTCGTAGCGCCGGATCGCTTCATCGGGGTCGAGGTCGACAGCTTTTGCGTATGCCCGGATGAACGCGCGAATATAGGCCTGCGGGAGGATCGAAAACTTGCCGCTCTCGATGGCTTCAAGGAATTTTTGGTTGATCCGCGTCGCGTCGGAAATAGCCGCGAGGTTCATCTGCTTTTGCTCGCGAGAGGTGCGGAGTTGTCGACCGAATGATTCGAGACTCATGGTTGATTACGTGGTTCGATCGCGTGGGTTGAACCGCGGCGAAATCGTAGTGGCGTTACGTTGAAATGTTACTGATTATTTAAGCGAGTTGCAAGAAAGTGGGAGGAACAGACCCCGTGTGAAGGACCCGGAGGAGAGCGTTCTTGTCACTCACCCTTGCCTTCCAGTGCAGCGCGGACCGCGTGCGACAGATCTTCCAGTTGGTAGGGTTTCTGCAGGACGCCGTCCACGGCCTGACGCAGGGGCGATCCGTCCAGGGACGTGTTGCTGTAGCCGGTGGAGATCACGACGCGGACATCAGGATGAAGTTCTTTCAATTTGTAAAATGTTTCGCGCCCTCCCATCGTCGGCATGTTCATATCGAGAACGATGAGGTCAAAACGCTTTTTCTTCTTCAACAGATCAATTGCTGCTTTGCCGCTTTGCACCGTTGTCACTGCATATCCCAGGTCGGTCAACATTCCGCCGATGACCTCCCCCACATGCTCCTCATCATCGATCACCAGAACCCTCTCATTTCCCCGTGGGAGTTTCTGTTGTTTTGCGGTACGATGCAGTTTCTCCTTGTCGGTCAACATGGGGAAAAACATGCTGAACATCGAACCTTTTCCGACATCACTTTGCACGGTGATGAACCCTTCGTGCGAGTTGACCACGCCGTACACCACCGATAACCCCAATCCCGTCCCCTTCCCCTGGTCTTTGGTCGTAAAAAACGGCTC
>Ga0209211_10001975_pt1 | contig 36729 bp, 49 predicted proteins | sample RifGroA2_FD_183992 | JGI IMG/M metagenome (GOLD analysis project Ga0209211, IMG submission 183992) | Groundwater microbial communities from Rifle, Colorado, USA - Groundwater A2 (SPAdes) (version 2) | ecosystem: Environmental > Aquatic > Deep subsurface > Groundwater | place: Rifle, Colorado... | reverse complement strand
ATCGCCGCCTGTGCCGCAGGTATCAACAACCTTTTTGCCTTTAACCTCTATCTTTGTGGCCTTCTCCCTCATCACCCGTGCTGCGCCTGTAATCTCATCCACAGTCTCGCCTTTTATACGAAGCGCGGTAATAAATGCCCCTATCTGGCCGGGGCTTGCACCACCGGTCATTATCTCATTCATAACCTCTTTCATTTCAGATTCGGTCAAATCCTGATTTTTTACTATTTTAGATATGGCCTCTTTAATCATGGTTTGTCTTGCTCCTTTTCAAGAAAGTTTGCTATATGCTGAACAAACTCCTCTATATCCTTTAAGTTATTTTGAATTATTTCATAGACCTCTGCCTCATTTACTTTCCAGTAAAGATGAACAAGTCTGTTCCGGAATTTCACCATAGGAATCAATTTCTCAGCAAATGCATACGGCAGGATGCCTTCTCTGCCGAGTATAATAAATACATCCTTATATTCTCTTGGCCTCTCCAGACCGCATCTTGAGATAATATGATTTCCTATATCAAGACAAGCCTCAATAGATACCTGAAGTAGTCTTTCCGCGCTGCCAGTTGCCTTAAAATCAGAAACAAACTCCTTCATGGGCAGCTTTCCCAATTCTTTCAGATGCTTTATATTCTCACGCACCCTTGCCAATCTATCAAGAATAAGCTCCTTATTAACCAAAGGCTGTCCCCTCTTTTATCTGTTTTAAGAACTCCCTGTCATACTCTTCCAGAAAAGGCTTAAAATCCATATATTCATCAATCACCCTTTCCTCAAAGGAAAGCCGCGCATCTTCATCTCTGGAATAAAGAACCTTTGCATCCATAATAACCCCATACTGACCTGTCAATGGGGCATTGTTCAGCAATACGAAACTCACTTCATCTGTATGGAGGATTTTATTGGACATACCCAGATAAAACAATTCCTTCTTGCTGTAGGCCTCCTTTCTCAAGCCCTCTTTGAGCAAAATCGCTATATCAATATCGCTCAAAGGCCCTGCTGTTCCATAAGCCCTTGAGCCAAAAAGATAAAGGGCAATAATATTCTCTTGAGTCTTACAGAACTCAATTAGGTCTTTAAGATATTTTTCCGGTTCTATTGGTTTTTGGCTGAATTTAAGCATAAAAAACCTCTATAGGTTTCCTTCTTATCTTTCATCATTACACAGATATTTTTCATATCCCTGCATGAATCCTTATTTGTCATTCCGTGCTTGACAGAGCCTGCCCCGCACTTGATGCGGGGGAATCCAGTTTTTTGGTGGGCGCAGCCCAACCTGCTTGCTTGCATTCAAGACTAAAGCCTTGAGTTACTGTAACTCAAACCTGGAAAAGAGGTCTTACTACCAGGTTTGAATTTGCTGGATTCGCTTTGCTTAATCTAAATTCACTGGGCTATTTACCCCGTTAGAAAGGCGAAGATTTTCTAACGGGGTTTACTTTTAATGGTATCTGTTATTTTCTTAAAGAATATGTCTACTCGATTATGGACTCTTTAGCAGTTGCTGAAAAAATCTTTTTCTGTCTCGAGGTTTTTATCCCCGATTGAAGCACTCGGGGACGAATCCAGTTCTTGTAAATTCAATAAGTTATGGATTCCCGCTCCCCGCTTAAAGCATGCGGGGACAAGCTTCGCGGGAATGACAACTTTTTGGTTCAATTCGGACTTTTTCCGCAGCCTGTTAGTGTATCCCTACCACTTTCAACACCCTTCCCACAGCCTCTAAAGTGACTTTTTCCTTTTTTACCTTCTCCTCTATCTCTTCCAGAAAGCGGACAGTCCGCCTGTCATAATACTTCTCGCCGCAGTTTTGACACACCAAAGTCTCTACAGGGACAAAAACAACATCCTTCCCCTTTTTAATCTCTTCTTCGACTTTTTTCTTTACAACATCTTCGCTTTTGCAAATAATACATTTCATTTTTTCCTCCTTCTATAATCCAGCCAGATACTTTCATCCGGCTGATAGGCTGTGATAATAACAGTCAATCCTTCTGTCTCAGAATATGCACAAACAATGTGCAATGGTCTTCCTTTCCCAGTCTTGCCGTATATAAGACAACTCGGATATGGTTCATTTTGCTGATAGGATTCTATAACCTCACCGCTCATTATTGCTTCACAAATCTCCTTATCACTGATTAATCCAAACTCCTCGTTTCTCATCTCCTCTTTGGCATGGAAAGAATACAATACCTTGTCTTTCTTAAAACAATTCTTTATTTTATCAAGCATATCAGAAATTGCCTCACTCCTCCAATAAAGGCATTTACTCCATGTGTTTCAGATTCATTCATATATTTTTCATACCCCTGCATAAATCCTTACTTGTCATTCCGTGCTTGCCACGGAATCCAGTTTTTTTCTTGATTCCTGCTTTCGCAGGAATGACTTCGTCTTTTGGTGGGCGCAGCCTACCCTACTTGTTTAATGGTATCTGACCCCTATTATTTTCGACCCCTATTATTTTCCGCACCTAATGTAGAATCTCATGCCTTTTTAGTGGCACAACCCAATTTTTTAAGAAATAGGGAAAAATGTCCCTTATTAATGTCCCTCAGGCGGCTTAGCTGGAAGTTTATCCTGCCTTTTTCTTTTCAGCGTGTTTCTTAGCTTTTTTGTAGATGTCCTCTACGCTCATGCCTTTAAAGAGATCATCCTGAAGTTTCAGGTAGTCTCTTTTTTCATATGTAATCTGGGACAAAAAACGCATGGCATCCACCTCGCCGAGGTTTTTAAATAAAATGCTCAGCCCCTTTTTTCTTATCTCCATGTCGCTTGTCATCTGTGCCATTTTAATTCACCTCCATATCTTCAATAAACCTCAAAGGGTTTATGATCTTTATATTCATATCCAGATAAATTCTCATTTATCCCTCAGCAAGCCCAGCAATTTCAGAATCTCGTTTTTTACATTCCAAGGGTCTGTTATCTCAAGAAATACCCATCTGCCAAAATCGCCGTGATTATTTACAGCAGGAACCCATAAGGTTTTTGCTGGGTTTGCTTTGCTTAACCTAATTCACCGGGCTATTTACCCCGTTAGAAAGGCGAAGATTTTCTAACGGGGTTTACTTTTAATGGTATCTGTCCCTATTATTCCCATCTTTAATCCCTTACATACCTATCTCTCCTTTAAAGCCTTTTGCAAACTCTCACACCCTTGTTGAAACCCCAAATCACATGCCTTTCGAAAATCAGAGATAGCCATACCCATATTTCCTTTTATATTATAGGCAAGACCACGCGTTAAGTAGGGCATGGGAATATTTGAATCTAATGCAATCGCCTTATTATAATCTTCTATTGCCCTATCATATTGTCTTTTCATATAATAGGCGAGCCCACGAATGCCGTAGGCTAAGGCATCCTTAGGGTCTAATGCAATTGCCTTATTAAAATCCTCAATTGCCCTGTCATATTGTCCTTTGCTACCATAGGCAGCCCCACGACTGGCGTAGGCAACGGCAGCATTCGGATTTAATTGAATCGCCTTATTAAAATCCTCAATCGCCCTGTCATATTGGCCTTTGCTACCATAGGCAGCCCCACGAATGTTGTATGCATCGGCATAATTCGGGTCTAATACAATTGCCTTTGTATATGCCTCTATTGCAGAATCATATTCCTTGTTTAAATAATACTGATACCCCTTTTTAAACCAATCAGCAGCGCTTAATATGTCTGCTGTTTTTGCGTATTCTCTCTGTTTGTTTTTGTCTGCCTTGACTGCCTCAAGTTCAGATTTTAACTTCTCTATCTCCTTAAATGCCTCATCTGCCTTCTTCTTCACATCCTCAAGTTCTTTTGACTTCTGCGCATCTTTGCGGAGCGCATCCAACGATGCCGCAACCTCTTTGGGGTCTGCCTTGATTCTTGCCTTGAGATAATATCTCTCTCCGTCCCATTTCTCGTTTAATATCTCTGTCTGCACTATGCCTGCTGTAAGCATGACTACCCTGTCTTTGGTAATCTGAAAATCCCTGACCTCTGTCTCTGCCATGAGATATGCGCCAAGTTCCTCAAGCACAAGCCTTTTAACCTGCTCAACGGCAATGGCTCTGGATGTTACTTTAGAATCTATCTCGCTTGCCTGATAGGTGTATTCCTTTTCAAATATCCTTACCTCGGCAAAGGCAAAGCAAGGCAAAAGCAATATCATTGCAAAAAAACTGACACAAACAGCAAGCATAGTCTGCCAGAAAAGAGATTGCGGAACCTTCTCTGAGATTGCTTCGGGACTTTGTCCCTCGCAATGACAGGCATGGGTAGTGATTGTAGAAATATATTTCATACCAACATCCTTTTTGAGAGCAAAACCTTTTTCACAAAATCTTTTCTCTATCAAGTATCTCCTGAACCTCTATCAGGAACTCTTTTAAGTTCACCTTCTTACAGCCTGCTGATGAAAAATCATGTTCTAATGGGTCTTCAAATGTATGCCTGTGCCACTTGCCGCATATTGAGTCCCTCCCATATATCCGCTGCCCTTTGTTTACAAAAACAAATCCAACCGTATCATTTTCCACATTGACATAGACTTGAACAAATAAATCTTCCTCTATGATAAGTCTGTATTTTACAGTGTTCTCTGTTTCGTCAATCCTAACAACTCTTTTGATAAAAGGAAAATTTAAAGAGGTCTCTTCTATTCCCGAAACGACCTTCTTTATCACTGAATGCCCCTTAACCTCTTAATCTCTGCCTTTACTGTTTTAATTCCATCCTGCGAAGACTCCCATTCCCACAGGTCATTTTCAACCTCATAAGAATAACCTTTTTTCGCCACTATCCCTTTTTTCTTAAATTCTGAAATGGTAACGTTGTATTTTTTTTCAAGATTTCTTACAGCCAGTTCATACCTGTTTAACCGCCTTAGCAATTCATTCTCAATGATATGCTTTACCTTGCTGTTAATATCCCCCTCTACTTCTATGGTATTGACAATATCAATTAAAGAACGAGATATACTTAATGAACCTGCCATAACATATCCTCCTTATTTTTTAGTATTGCCTCTATCAGTTCACGCTCTGCATACTTTTCAGCGTGAACTACTTTGCCAATTCCAGAAAATTCCTCAATATATCCTTCCCAGCCTTTGTCAGTATTGACTCGGGGTGAAACTGGACACCTTCTAAAATAATTTTTTTCTGACCCCTGACTTTATATCTCACCCCCATTATCTCACCTTCTTTTGTCCAGGCGCTGATTTCCAAACAAGAAGGCAATGTGTCTTTTTTTATCAAAAGCGAGTGATAACGGGTGGCTTCAAACGGGTTTTTAATGCCCTTAAATATGGTCTTACCGTCATGATAGATGGGCGAGGTTTTTCCGTGCATAAGCCGCGCTGCCCTGACAATCTTTGCTCCATAAGCATAACCAATAGACTGGTGTCCAAGGCAAACTCCAAGCAGAGGAACCTTCCATGCAAATTTCTTTATTACCTCAACAGACACCCCTGCCTTTTCAGGGTCGCATGGGCCCGGAGATATTACAATCTTATCCGGTTTAAGTTTTTCAATCTCCTTTACCGTAATCTTGTCATTACGATACACCCTTACATCCTCACCCAGCTCGCCAAAATACTGGACAAGGTTGTAGGTAAAGGAGTCGTAGTTGTCAATCATGAGCAACATTATTCCAACCCTTCCCTTGCCATCTCCACAGCTTTTAACATAGCTTTAGATTTATTTATGGTTTCCTGATATTCCTTTTCAGGCACAGAATCAGCAACAATGCCTGCTCCAGCCTGTATATAAATCTTACCATCCTTTACCACCAATGTCCTTATGGTAATGGCCATATCCATATTTCCTGAAAAACCGAAATAGCCTACAGAGCCGCCGTATGCCCCGCGCTTCACCGGCTCTATCTCTTCAATAATTTCCATTGCCCTGACCTTTGGCGCGCCTGTCAATGTGCCGGCAGGGAAACATGCGCGCAATGCGTCAAAGCTGTCTTTATTTTTGCTCAATTGACCGCGGACATTGGAAACAATGTGCATGACATGCGAATATCTCTCAACAACCATAAGTTCATTTACAGAAACACTCCCCTTTTCTGCCACCCTGCCGACATCGTTTCTCCCCAAATCCACCAGCATTATATGTTCTGCAACCTCTTTAGGATCTCTGAGGAGTTCCTGCTCCAGCCTTTTATCTTCAGCCTCATCTTTGCCGCGCGGTCTGGTGCCGGCAATAGGCCGGACATTAATATCCTTTCCCTCCACCCTAACGAGTATCTCAGGCGAAGACCCGATAAGCTCAATGCCGTCTAACCTCAAATAAAACATATATGGCGACGGGTTGATGACCCGAAGCGCCCTGTAGATATTGAACGGCTCCACATCAAGCCTTGTCTCGAACCTCTGGGATAAAACAACCTGAATAACATCCCCTGCCTGAATATATTCCTTTGCCTTAAGCACGCCGCCAATGAATTTCTCTTTTGTAAAGTTAGAAACTACTTCTTTGGCTCTTTGACTCTTTGACCCTCTGACCCCCTGACCCTCTGGCAAAGGCGTTTTAAGCCTTTTTACCAGGCCATCTATCTTTTTGATTGCCATTTTATAAACATCGGCAGGGTTATCTCCCTCCTCAATAACAGCATTGGCAACAATCTTTATCTTATGCTCAAGATTATCAAAAATCAGGAGCGTTTCAGTAATTACAAAAAATGCATCATATATATCAATATCAGATGCTGCCTTATCGGGAAGGTCTTCAAAAAACCTCACCATATCATATCCGATATAACCTACAGCGCCGCCATAAAATCGGGGCAGCTCATCTGTTATTACCGGCTTATACCGGGAAAGCATTTCCCTCAAAACAGAGACAGGGTCGCCCTTTGTCTTGCTCTTTTTGCCATTCGCAATAATCTCTATATTGTCGCCCTTGCTCTTAAAGGTTACTTTAGGCTCAACGCCGAGGAGGCTGTATCTACCCCATTTTTCACCGCCTTCTATGCTTTCAAGTAGAAATACAGCGCCCCCTTTATCTATACTTTTAAGGGCGGATACCGGCGTTTCCATATCTGCCATAATTTCTCTGAATACAGGGATAAGATTGCCTTTTTTAGTTTTATTTATAAAATCCTCTAATGAAGGGAAGTATATGATTTTTTTCATAATATCAGGTTAATCTAACACACGGAATTTAAGAGGTCAAGAATTATGGCCTGCCTCATTTTTAGGTTTGACAAGTAATCACTTGTGTGTTAATAATCCCGTCCAACGACAGGATTATTGACTGCTATACAGCTCGCCTTGACCCGCCCTTGAAAGGACGGGGATGAAGGAAGCAGGCTTTGGCAGTTAAAAGCTGACAAAAAGATGGAGTTATAAAATGACTAAAATCCTTATTATTGGCGCTGGCAGGGGTGGAGCAGCCCTGCTCCAGATGTTTCACAAAGATTCCGATTTAAAGATAGTCGCTATAGTTGATCAAAATACTGAAGCGCCTGGCATAGCAATAGCTCGAAAGAACAATATTCCCACTTCTTCAAAACTCGAAGATGCTGTCAGGGAATTTGAATTTGATGTTGTTGTAAATGTCACAGGCAGTAAAGAGGTGTACAATTATCTTAAAGATAATCTTCCATCAGGTATGGAAATCCTCGGCGGCATGAGTTCAATGCTCCTCTGGCGTCTGGTAAAGGAAAGACAGAATAAAGAGGAAGAACTCAAGAGAAGCCTGGAAGAACATCAGACACTTTATAAGATAGCGGTAGAACTTGCCTCTGCTGGGAAGTCTGACAAGATATTTGACATCATCCTGAGTAGCGCAATGGAACTCACGAATGCCCCTGCCGGCAGTATTGTCATCATGGATGAAAAAAATGGCATGCTGAGAATGGTTCTCGCAAAAGGATTTAGCCAACACTTCATCTCCAGATCAACCATGTGGCTGCCAAGGACTAAGGGACTAACCAAGCGCGTGCTTAATAGCAACAAGCCTACTATTATTTATGACATAACAAAGGAAATATCTCCAACTACAAATCCTGCTATATATGAAGAGGGTATACGTTCCATCGTAGGTATACCGCTTAAGTATAACGAGAAAACCATCGGCATTCTTTATCTGGATGATTTTAAACCAAGGGAATTTACAGCGAGGGAGATATCTATACTTATGCTTCTTGCTACGAATGCAACCCTCGCAATAGAAAAGATGCAGATACTGGAAAAAACAGAGATGCTGGCAATAACAGATGAATTAACCCAGATATATAACCACAGATACTTCAGGAATACCCTTTCCAACGAAACATACAGGGCAAAAAGATACAAGCATCCCGTATCGCTGATTATGATGGATATTGATAATTTCAAAAGCTACAATGATGATTTTGGGCATATTCATGGCAATTACGTCCTGTCCATCATTGCTGGCATCATTAAGAAAAATGTGCGCAGTATAGATACCGCAGCAAGATTTGGCGGCGAGGAGTTCTGCATCATTCTGCCTGATACATCAAAGGAAAGCGCCTATGCAATGGCAGAAAGGATTAGGAGCGAAGTAGATAAAGTTTGTATACCGGAATGGAACTCTACGATATTAAGAAAAGTAACGATAAGTCTTGGCGTAGCATCTTTTCCAGACGACACAGAAGAGCATGGATTGCTGGTAAAGAAGGCTGATGAGGCCATGTATGCAGCAAAAAAGGCAGGGAAAAACAAGGTTTGCACCCTCAGCCCCGCTTGATACCGCTATCCTTCTCGCTTTACATATATCTCTTTTGTAATATCAGAATCTATTGCCAGGGTGGTTTCTCCGATCTCTATCACAAAAGAAGGCTGCTTCTGATGCAGTCTAATAACGCTTCCCGGCACAATGCCTAACGAAGCCAATCTGTCTAATCTGGAATGAGAACGGGGGAGGATAAAAACTATCCTTCCTTTCTGCCCTACCTCTATATCCTTAAGAGGCTGGACAAGCGGACTCACCTCTATCTTAAACTTTCTACAGCACTCTCCACGGGGTATGGGAAGCCCATGCGGGCAGGTTGGCGGATGGCCTAAAAGGGTGCAGATACTGTCGGTAACAAGTGACGAAAGGGAGTGCTCAAAACTGCATGCATTTTCTTCTATATTCTTTTCCTCAATCTCAAGAACCTCGGTTAAGAGCCTTTCAGCAAGCCTGTGTCTTCTGACCGTAGCCTCTGCCAGCTTTTCGCCCTTTGAGGTAAGTGTAATGGCGTCATCTTTGATATGCACCAAACCGCTGTTTTCTAATGCCCACAATGTTGTCATATCTGCCTTTGTCTCTTTAACCTCATCTATATTCAAAAGAAGCGCGATGCTATTCTTGCCCATTTCTCTCTGCGTCCATACAAACTCTAATATCTCTTCTATTACCTTTTGGTCTGTCATAGGAATCTCCTTTAAATACAGGCTATGGGCTATAGGCGATGTATTTTACCCATTGCCTATTGCCTATAACCTGTTACCTGTCTTTTATAGCTTTACCTCAAACACCCTCAAAATAAAATTAAGCACCCCTCCAACAATCACTGCAAAAGGAAAGATGAACGCACTCATCCATATCGCAGCCTTAACCCCCCTTTCTTTGATTATCATAAAGAAATTGGCAACGCAGGGGACAAATAAGGTCATGGTAACAAGGCTGACCACAACCTGGAGAGGGCTCAACAATCCATTCTTCTGTAGCGCAAAAAGCCCTGCCGCACCATAATCCCTTCTTAAGAAACCTATAATAAATGCCTCCGTAGCCTTTTGAGGCAGGTCCAGGAAGCCAACAATAATAGGAGATGCAATCTTCTCCAGAATACTCAAAACTGCCATCTTATCCATGACAAAGAGAAAGAGTGTGCCGAGGATAAAGAGAGGCACTGCTTCTCTTAAATACCATTCTATTCTTACAAGGGTCTTTACAAAGATATTCGATAGTTTTGGAACTCTTATCGGCGGAATCTCCAGCAAAAAATCCGATGCCTCGCCGGCAATAATCTTTGATGCAAGAAATCCAACCAAGAGCATAACAAAAATTACGACCCCTCCCCATATAAGGGTTGCCTTAAAAGATAATCCACCAAGCATACCAAGGATTACTCCAAGTTGGGCAGAGCATGGCACCCCAAGGGCCAGAAGCAGGGTCACAATTATCCTTTCCTTCTTAGTCTCCAATATCCTTGTTGTCATAGTCGCCATGGTGTCGCATCCCAAACCGAGAACCATGGGCAGCACTGCCTTGCCGTTCAACCCCATGACTTTAAATATCTTATCCACCATAACTGCAAGCCTCGGCAGATAACCCGAATCTTCTAAGAGGCCAAAAAATAAAAAGAAATACCCTACAATAGGCAGGATTATGGCAATAGCATACGTTAACGCCATTGTCACCAAGCCATACGGTCCAACTATCAATTCTTGAATAAACCCTATTGGTATTAAGACCTTAATAACTCTGGTTGCCCATGGGTTAAGATATTCACCGAATACAATCTTTTCCAAGAAATTGACACTGGTCCCTGCCCCAAATTGCCCCACAAACGCATACATTAAATATAAGATGCCAATGAGGATAGGAAGACCGGCTATAGGATGCATTGACCATTTTCCAAGGAAGGCAACCAACCTGCCGCCGCTTGCAGGTTCAATAGTCACCACCTCAGCTACAATCCTGTCAACCAATTTTAGCCTTTCAAGATTCAGCATATAATTCAATGGCTCTGTATATCTTGATTGAATACTCTGCCGAATCTCTTCTATATTTTTAACAGCCTCTGCAGAAATATTGTTGTGCAACCATTTGTTCAACGTCTCATCGCCCGAAAGGAGCATTAGTGCAAGAGACCTTTTAGATATAAAGGCTCCTGATATAAGCTCCTCTATAGTCTTAACAGCATTTTCTATATCCTCGCCATAATTTATTCTAAAATTGGATACCTTTTGAGAAGATATGGACTTAATCAGATTGTCTATACCCCATCTCTGAGTTGCTATAGTTGAAACAACATCAATGCCGAGCAGTTGAGACAACTTAGCCACATCAACTTTCCATCCCCTGCTCCTTGCCTCATCTATCATGTTGAGCGCAAGCGAGAAGGGAAGCCCAAGTTCAATCATCTGAGTGGATATAAGAAGCGCCCTTCTTAAATTTTTTGTATCTCCCACCTGTATTACACAGTCAGCCCTCTCATATAATAATATATCCCTTGTAACCCTCTCATCTTCTGACATAGGCACTATGCTGTTCACACCAGGGGTGTCTATGACAGTGTATCTTTCTCCTCCGATTGCAGCGCTGCCCTTGCTTACCTCAACTGTTGTGCCAGGATAGTTGGAGACGGTTACATATCTTCCTGTCAATACGCCAAATATAACACTCTTCCCTACATTGGGATTGCCGACAAGGATAAGTCGTTTAGCATCATTATCAATCTTTATGTTGCGGTGTTCGTGCATATATAAGTAGAGGCTATCGGCAATGGGCTATAGGCTATGGGATTTTTTCTGTTGCCCATCGCCTATAGTCCATAACCTATAGCCTGTTTTATTAATGATAATAAAAATTATTTTCAAAATCAAGGTAAAAATTTTAATCAGCGCACTTTGAACAAAGGCCGTACAATTCCAATTTATGATTATTGACGGTAAAGTTGAGTTTGTCTGCGATTTCCTTCTGAAGGTGTTCTATCTTCTGGTTTTCAAATTCTATAATCTTACCACACTTAACACAGATGCAGTGGTCATGATGGCTATCGTCAGGAATATGTTCGTACCTTGTCTGGCCATCGCCAAACTGCCTTTCCAAGGCAATACCACACTCGGTGAGAAGCTTCATAGTTCTATAAACTGTTGCGTAGCCTATTTTAGAATTCTTACGTCTGACCTTTTTCAAAAGTTCTTCAAGGCTTATGTGGGTATTGGCTTTAAAAAAGGTATCTATGATGTCGTCTCTCTGAACGGTAGATTTAAGGCCCTTTTCGTGGAGGTATTTCTGGAGGAGTTCTTTCTTGTCAGCTAACTTCATAATAGTGGGTAGTGGTCAGCGAATGGTTTTTTTAAATTTACCGCTGTTTACTATTTTTCATGGAGCGGGCGACGGGATTCGAACCCGCGACCCCGACCTTGGCAAGGTCGTGCTCTACCAGCTGAGCTACACCCGCATTAACTCAAGTCAACAGTCTTCAGTCAGGAGTTTTTAACTTCCGGCTCTTGACTCCTGACTTTTCATTTTCTTTCTACGCTGCTTTTTTATCCTGCTTAGCAGGCCTCGTTGTTTTTTTTCGTGAGGTAGTTTTTTTAGTTTTCTCTTTCTTTTCTTCCTTTGACTCACCTGCCTCTAACAGTTCAATTATTGCCATCCGACTAGAATCGCCGGGTCTTACATCAGCGTGAAGTATTCTTGTATAACCGCCATTTCTATCTTTATATCGAGGGGATATATCGTCAAAAAGCCTTGTAACAACACCCTTATCCCGCATAAAGGCCATTGCCCGTCTCCTGGCAGGCATATCACCTTGTTTACCTAAGGTAATCATATTCTCAGCCAAGCTCCTCAACTCCTTAGCCTTGGCCGTTGTTGTTTTTATTTTGCCGTGTAAGAAGAGCGAATTGGTCATATTAGCCAGCATACATCTCAAATGGCCAACTCGCCTATCAAATCTTTTTTCATCTCTATTGTGTCTCATAATAACCCCTTTTAAAATAGGCAAGAGGCTATAGGCAATAGGCTATAGGTTTTCCCCATTGCCTCTCGCCCGTTGCCCAGAGCCTGATTTATGCTATTTCCTTCTTTTCTATCGCTATCTTGTCTAATTCTTCTCTGGATGGGAAACCTTCCACCTTCATACCAAAGCCGAGTCCCATGTTGTTCAGCATTTCTTTTATCTCATTTAAGGACTTCCTTCCAAAATTTTTTGTCCTTAGCATTTCCTGTTCTGTCTTCTGAACCAGTTCTCCGATATATTTTATGTCGGCATTCTTGAGACAATTAGCCGACCGGACAGAAAGCTCCATTTCATCCACCATTCTATAAAGATTATCATTCAAGGCTGTTGTTGTTCCCTCTGCCGCTTCTTCTCCTCCCTCTTCCTCTTCCGGCTCTTCAAATGGTATAAACATACTCAGTTGGTCCTTGAGTATTTTAGCCGCAAATGCAACTGCATCCTGAGGAGTGACAGCGCCTGTGGTCCAAATCTCCATAGCAAGCTTATCATAATCTGTCCTCTGGCCTACCCTCGCATTGCTGACATTATAGTTTACCCGTATTACAGGAGTAAAGATAGCATCAATAGGAATAGTGCCGATAGGTTGATTTTCTTCTTTATTTCTTACGGCAGGGGCATATCCCTTTCCTGTTTTAACAATAAGCCCTGCCTCCATCTTGGCGTCCTTCGCAAGGGTAGCAATATGCAGGTCTGGGTTTAAAATCTCCACAGTTGAGTCGCATATGATATCTCCAGCCTTTATCTCTCCATCGCCTTTTGCCTTTATTCTGATAGTTTTTACCCCTTGGCCATGCAGCTTAATCCTTACCTGCTTCAGGTTTAATATAATATCCGACACATCCTCCTTCACCCCAGGAATAGAGGAAAATTCATGAAGAACACCGTCAAATTTTATTGATACAATAGCAGCACCCTGCAAAGAAGAGAGCAAAATCCTCCTGACTGAATTACCTATGGTGATGCCAAATCCTCGCTCAAGAGGTTCAGCTGTAAACTTGCCATAAGTGTTGGTCAAGGTATCCTTATCAACCTCTAATTTTTTAGGTTTGATTAGATCCCGCCAATTCTTTTGCATATATCCCCCAGATTTAAAAGATTTTTAAAGACATGCTGTTTAGAAACAAAAGACAAACAGAAATTAACCCTTATTTTTCAAACCCAGCCAACCGGAATGTGTAGTGTAGGCTAAAAGTTAACTGCTTATTCACTATTACGATTTTTCTGTCCTTCAGCAATAAAGCTCTTATTATTTGGAATACAATTCTACTATTAATTGCTCTTGAATAGGCATTGTTATATCTTCACGCCTTGGCAGTGCTTTAATAGCCCCTTTGTAATGAGCCTTGTCAAGTTCCAGCCACTGAGGAATACCGCGCCTTTCTACAGTCTCTAACGCAGTATTCAGCCTTGCCTTATTCTTGCTCTTTTCCTTAATCTCAACTGTCTCTCCAGGCTTAACAAGGTATGATGGAATGTTTACATTTTTACCATCTACCAGAAGGTGTCGGTGCATAACCAACTGCCTGGCATCGCTTCTTGAATCAGCAAAACCAAGACGATAAGTAACATTGTCAAGCCTTCTTTCTAAAAGAAGAAGGAGGTTTTCCCCGGTAACACCCTTTAGCCTCTCTGCCTTTTTAAAGTAGCCATGGAATTGTCTTTCCATCAAACCGTACATCCTCTTGACTCTCTGTTTTTCTCTCAGCTGCGTTGCATAGGCAGTAGCCTTGCTTCTCCCCTGGCCATGCTGACCCGGCGCATAGCTCCTCCTCTCAAAGGCGCATTTATCGGTATAACACCTGTTGCCCTTGAAAAAGAGCTTCATCCCCTCTCTTCTACACATTTTACATACAGATTCAATATATCTTCCCAATTCTTCCTCCCTTTTAATACAATTACGAATTACAAATTATGAATTATGAATCAAAAACCATTGCTTTCAATTCCTAATTCGTAATTCCTAATTCTTAATTGTCTTTTAAACCCTTCTTCTCTTTGGCGGCCGACATCCGTTGTGTGGTATTGGCGTTACATCCCGGATAAGGGTTATATTAAGCCCTGCAGCCTGAATTGATCTTAATGCTGCTTCCCTGCCAGCGCCTGGTCCTTTTATATATACATCTACACTTCTTACGCCGGACTCTATTGCCTTTTTGCATGCAGTCTCGGTTGCAACCTGGGCGGCAAAGGGGGTTCCTTTCCTTGAGCCTTTAAAACCGTGACTGCCGGAGCTGCTCCATGCTATTACATTACCTGCGGCATCAGATATGGTAATTATCGTGTTGTTGAATGTAGATTGTATATTTGCAATGCCTTTTGCTGCTACTTTCCTTTCTTTCTTTACCTTTGCCATTATTCCCCCTGTCTGCTACTCAGCTTTTCTTATTGCTATGCTGGCCTTTCGTGGCCCTTTCCGAGTCCTGGCATTCGTATGCGTCCTCTGCCCCCTGACAGGCAACCCCTTTCTATGCCTGAGTCCCCTATAGGAACCAACATCCATAAGCCTCTTTATATTCATTGCAACTTCTTTTCTTAAGTCACCTTCTACTTTATAATCTTTATCAAGTATCTTACGGATACTGGCAATCTGCCCCTCTGTAAGATTCTGCGTCCTGATATTTGGGTCTACCCCTGCATCTTTAAGAATCTTATGAGAAGCAGCCTTACCGACCCCATATAAATAGGTAATCGCTACCTCTATTCTTTTATTCTTTGGTAGATCTACACCTGCTATTCTTGCCAATTTTTCCTCCCTTTAAAAGAAGGTTTGAGGAATGAGGAGTGAGGCATGAGGCAAAGCCCCTAACCCCTAACCCCTAACCTCTAACCTCTAACCTCTGTTTTATCCTTGTCTCTGCTTATGCTTCGGGTTTTCGCACACAACCCTTACAACCCTTTTGCGTCTTACTATCTTGCATTTATCACATATTTTCTTAATAGAACTTCTGACTTTCATATCAAATCCCTCACTTCTATTTTCTAATTCATGCCGTCATTTTACTCTATATATTATTCTGCCTCTGGTCAGGTCGTATGGTGAAAGCTCTACAGTAACCTTATCGCCAGGCAGTATCTTTATAAAGTGCATCCTCATCTTGCCTGAAACATGGGCTAACACTACATGTTTATTCTCCAACTCCACCCTAAACATAGCATTCGGCAGTGTCTCAATTACTGTACCTTCTACTTGTATCGCCTCTTCTTTGGTCATATCGTCTTAAAGTCTGCTCAAAATATAAGGGCCTTTTTCAGTTATAGCAACTGTGTGTTCAAAATGGGCTGATAGGCCTCCATCTTTTGTAACAGCAGTCCAGCCATCCTCAAGTATAGCCACATCGCTTCCCTCGGCATTTATCATAGGCTCTATCGCAAGAACCATTCCTGCCTTCAATCTTACTCCTTTTCCAGGTGAGCCGAAGTTCGGCACTTGAGGAGGTTCGTGAAGCTCTCTTCCTATGCCATGTCCAACAAATGCCCTTACTACTGAAAAACCATTTTCTTCTACATAACTCTGAACAGCATAGGATATGTCAAAAAGCCTGTTGCCAACCCTTGTAACTGCGATAGCCCGTTCTAAGGCAGTATCGGCAATTCGTATTAAGGTTTTAGCCTCGTCTGATACACTGCCTACAGGAACTGTTACAGCCGCATCGCCATAATACCCGTGATATTCTACTCCAAAATCAATGCTCAGTATATCGCCTTCTTTGAGAATCCTCTTAGAAGGCATTCCGTGAACAACCTCTTCATTCACGGATGTGCATAAACAATATGGATAACCTCTATACCCTTTAAAGGCTGACCTTGCCTTCCTTTTAACTATCTCCCCTTCACATATACGTTCAAGCTCTAATGTCGTAATCCCTGGTGCCACAGTATCCCTTATCATTGTGATAATTTCAGCAACGATAAGATTGCTTGCCCTCATCTTCTCTATTTCACCTGGTGATTTAAGCGTTATAATCTCTCTTTCCTTCATCCCGTTAAAACATCCCGTTAAAAAATTCTATATTCAGCGCCACTATAAAACTTTATATTCTAAAAAACTTTCTAACGGGCTACAATAGCATTCACTATCTTTTCTGTGATATCCTTGAACCCTCCTATTCCGTCTATGGATACAAGAAAATCTTTCTTCTTATAAAAATCTATGAGCGGTGCAGTCTGCTCCTCATAAACCTTCATCCGTGTCTCAATGGTATCTTCTCTATCATCCTCCCTCTGATACAGTTCTCCTCCGCACTTATCGCATTTTTTATCATCCAACGGAGGATTAAAGATAATATGATAGCCTTCTCCGCAATTCCTGCACACCCGCCTGCCGCTCAACCGCTTTACAATCTCTTTACGTGAAACCTCAATATTTATGACATGATCTATCCTCTTGCTAAACTGAGCAAGCATCCTTTCAACAGCCTCTGCCTGCAGGATATTTCTCGGAAAACCATCAAGTATAAAACCGTCATTGCAATCACTCTTTTTAAGCCGTTCTGCAACTATCTCTACTACGAGATTATCAGGCACTAACGCCCCTTTATCCATATAGGACTTGGCCTTTATGCCAAGGTCTGTCTTATCCCTCACAGCAGCCCTTAATATATCGCCAGTAGATATCTGCGGAATATTGTATTTTTCTGCAAGGCTCTTGCCCTGGCTGCCTTTCCCAGCGCCAGGCGGTCCAAGTAGGATGAGATTCACCAAATCAATCCCTCCTGCCCTTAAGCCTGCCTGATGTAAGAAGACCCTCGTATGACCTTGCCAACACATGCGATTCTATCTGCTGGGCAGTATCCAAAGCAACTCCAACAACAATTAAAAGAGAGGTACCTCCAAAATAAAACGGAACATTCCACCACCCTATCATAAACGATGGCAATACACATACAGCAGCAAGATAAATAGCCCCCCAAAGCGTCAGCCTTGTCAGAATCCTATCTATATACTCGGCTGTGTTCGGCCCAGGCCTTATACCAGGGACAAAACCGCCGTGTTTTTTCAAATTATCCGCAACATCATTCGGATTAAACTGAATTGCAGTATAAAAGTATGTAAAAAATATTATCAACCCAGCATACATAGCATTATAAAGAATGCCTGTGGGGTTAAGACTGTCGGCAATGCCCTTTAGCCATGGTATATCTATAAAATTAATGGCAGTCGCCGGAAAGATAATCAGAGAAGATGCGAATATGGGCGGTATCACCCCTGCCGAATTCACTTTCAACGGAAGATGGGTGCTCTGCCCGCCATATACCTTTCTACCCACCATTCGTTTCGGATATTGTATCTGAATCCTTCTTTGCCCCAACTCTACAAAGATAATAAAGGCAACAACGGAAACCATTAATACAACCAACAAAATAACAAACAAGAAATTCATCTCGCCTGTCTTTACAAGACTAAAGGTGTTGCCGATGGCAGAAGGGAACTGCGCCACAATGCCCGCAAAGATAATGAGCGATATACCGTTGCCAATACCCCTTTCAGTTATCTGCTCGCCAAGCCACATAATAAACGCTGTTCCTGCGGTCAACGTGATGATAGTCACAATCCTGAAATCCCAACCTGGCATGGGAACAACCGACTCTCCTGCAGGCCCCTTCATGCTTTCAAGGCCTATGCTTATGCCAAGCCCTTGTATTAAGCTGAGGACTACTGTGCTATATCGCGTATATTGAACTATCTGCTTCCTACCTGACTCACCCTCTTTAGAAAGCTTTTCCAGATGCGGTACAACAACGGTGAGAAGCTGTATGATAATGGAGGCGCTGATATACGGCATTATGCCAAGGGCAAAGACCGAAAACCGCTCCAATGCCCCCCCTGTAAACATAACAACAAAATCCAAAAGGGTTCCCTTTGCCTGGGCAAAAAAGCTGGAAAGGGCCTGGGCATCTATCCCTGGCGTAGGTACAAATACGCCAACCCGGTACACAGCCAATAATAAGAGGGTAAGTAAGATACGGCGGTTAAGCTCGGGAACTTTTCCTATGTTCTGGATTCCGCTTGCCAATTATATTACCTCTGTCTTTCCGCCGGCTGCCTCTATCTTTTTTCTGGCGCTCTCTGTAAACTTATTGGCCTTTACTGTCAGCGGTATCTTTATATCGCCGTCTCCCAATATCTTAATGCCGTCTTTTATATTTTTCACAATACCTTTGGAAGTTAGTGTTTGCACATCGACAACATCGCCTTTATTAAAGGCAGACAATCTTTCAATATTCACAATGCTATACTGCGCCTTAAATTTGCTGGTAAAGCCTCTCTTAGGAAGCCTTCTATGGAGCGGTGTCTGGCCACCCTCATAGCCTAATTTGGTACTGCCGCCTGTTCTTGCCTTTTGCCCCTTATGTCCCTTTCCAGAGGTTTTTCCGAGACCAGAACCCTCTCCTCTGCCAACTCTTTTCCTTTTTTTTGATGCCCCTTCTGGAGCGCGAAGTCTATTTAGCATTTTTACCGGTTTCCTTTGCTCTAATAAAATCAGATAGTAATATCCTTGCCTCTTGCTTGAGACACTGACGCATGACTTTTAAGCTGCATAAGCGCATCTATGGTAGCCTTCACCATGTTATGCGGATTTGTTGAACCAAGGGATTTGGTTAATACATCACTTACACCAGATACCTCTAAAACCATCCGTACAGCCCCGCCTGCTATAATACCAGTTCCAGGGGATGCCGGTTTTAATATCACCTTTCCTGAGCCATAATGGCCAATAACCTCATGGGGAATTGTATTCTTTGCAAGTGGAAAGCTTAAAAGACTCTTCTTGGCCTGCTCTATAGCCTTTCTTATTGCCTCAGGGACCTCATTGGATTTCCCCAACCCAATGCCTACATGACCGTTATTATCGCCTACAACTACTATGGCATTAAAGCTGAATCTCTTACCGCCCTTTACAACCTTAGCCACTCTATTCAGATAAACAACCTTGTCTTTTAGTTCCAGTGTTTTTGGATCTATTCTTTCCAAACAGCCTCCCTTTTTAAATTCCGATTTACGATTTTTGATTTACGATTTAACCGCTAAAATTCAAAAACCGAAAATCGACAATCGAAAATCTAAAATTTTAATCCTGCCTCTCTCGCACCGTCGGCTACAGCCTTAATCCTTCCGTGATAGAGAAATCCCCCTCTATCAAATACCACTTTATCTATCCCTTTGGCAATTGCCTGCTTTGCTACAAACTCTCCGACCTTTTTAGCCGCTTCAGCTTTCTTAATCTTTTTAAACTTAGCTTTCAATTCCTTGCTTATAGTAGATGTAGATATAAGCGTCTTGCCTGTAGCATCTTCTATAATCTGGGCATAGATATGTTTATTGCTTCTGTAGACATTGAGTCTTGGTCTCTCAGAAGTGCCGATTATCTTCCTTCTCACCCTTCGCTTTCTCTTGAGATGCCCTTCTTTTTTCTTTTCTATATCCATACAATAATTTACAAATTACGAATTACGAATTACGAATTGAAAATAAAATCGTAAATCTAAAATCGTAAATCTAAAATCCCCCTTCCTTATTCTTATGCTGCCTTACCTCCGCCAGTTGCCTTTCCTGCCTTACCTGCCTTTCTCCTGATAACCTCTTCTGCATATTTTATACCCTTGCCCTTATAAGGGTCCGGTATTCTGAATCCCCTTATCTCTGCGGCAGTTTGGCCCAAAAGCTGCCTATCAGCCCCTTTTAATGTGATGCTGGTCTGCTTATCAACGGTAGCAGTTATCCCTTTGGGCAATTCATATTTTATCGGGTGTGAGTATCCAAGACTTAAATTAAGTATAGTGCCCTGGACCTCAGCCCTATAACCAACCCCCACAATCTCCATGTTTCTTTGAAAACCCTCTGTTACCCCCTTAACCATGTTTGCAACCAGACTCCGCGACAGACCATGAAGCATAAGGGCTTTTTTATCATCTGTATTTCGTATTATCTTTATCTCATTCTGAGTAATCTCAGCCCTCAGTTCTTTATTTAAAAACTGAGAGAGAGTTCCCTTGGGCCCCTCAACCTTTATAACATCGCCATTAAAGTTAACTTTAACACCTGACGGAATAACTATAGGTTTTTTACCAATCCTTGACATTTAAAACTCCTTTAAATACAGGGATGGACGATAGACAATAGGAAAAAAACCGATAACCCATAGCCTCGTGCCCATTGCCTGTTTTTAATATAGCGTGCAGAGAAGTTCTCCTCCCACGCCAAGCTCGCGAGCCTTCTTATCGGTTATAATACCCTTTGATGTAGAAAGTATCGACATACCTAATCCATTTAATATCTTCACAACCCTATCTTTTTTTACATATATCCTAAGGCCAGGTTTGCTCACTCTTTTAATGGTAGACACAACCCCTTTCTTTGACGGTTCGTACTTGAGCTGCATCTTGATTATCCCCTGCTTGTTATCTTTTATAAACTCGTAATCCTTTATATATCCTTCTTCCTTCAATATCTTGGCTATCTCTACCTTAATATGAGACGAAGGTATCTCTACTTCTTTATGCTTAGCACGATTCGCATTCCTTATACGGGTCAGCATATCTGCAATTGGATCTGTAATAGCCATTTTAAACTCTCCTCAAATTCAATTACGAATTACAAATTATGAATTGTTCTTTCATTCGTAATTCCTAATTCTTAATTGTTTTTAAACTACCAGCTTGATTTAGTCAACCCAGGGATTTCACCTTTCAGGGCTAATTTGCGCATGCATAGTCTGCACATGTCAAATTTTCTGTAATAGGCTCGAGGCCTTCCACAGAGAGGACATCTGTTGTATTCTCTGACTTTAAATTTATTTTTTCTATTTGCCTTTACTATTAAACACTTTTTTGCCACAAATCCCCCATTAAATACAATTACGAATTACGAATTACGAATCATAATTCTTAATTTTTAATTCCTAATTGACTTTGAACGGCATGCCAAAATATTTTAAGAGCGCCTTAGCCTCATCATCAGTTTTAGCAGTAGTAACAAATGTTATGTTCATGCCCCTTATCTTATCTATTTTATCGTAATCTACCTCAAGAAAAATAATCTGTTCTTTTATACCAAGGGTATAACTACCCCTGCCGTCAAAAGATTTATCAGGCACACCCTTAAAATCCCTCACCCGCGGGAGCGCAAAATTAATAAACCTATCCAAAAATTCATACATCTTCTCCCCTCTCAGGGTCACCATACAACCTATCGGCATCCCTTGTCTCAGTTTAAACGAGGCTATAGATTTCTTCGCTGTAGTAACCACAGGCTTCTGTCCTGTTATATTGGTAATCTCCTGCACTGCATGGTCAACAACCTTTACGTTCTGAGTAGCCTCTCCAAGCCCGACATTCAACACAACCTTCTCAAGCCGCGGCACCTGCATGACATTTTTATATTTGAATTCCTTCATCATGCTCGAAACTATATTTTTATTGTATATATCCTTCAATCTGGCCATTATTTATCCAAAACCTCCCCACACTTTTTACAGTATCTCACTTTTTTCCCGCCATCCAGAACCTTCTTGCCAACACGGACAGGCCCCCTGCATTTGTCGCATATAAGCATAACATTTGATATGGCAAGCGGCGCCTCCTTTTCTATAATACCGCCCTGCTTATATTGGTTGGATGGCTTTACATGCCTCTTTACCATGTTTAGTTTTTCTATCAGCACATGAGCCTTTTCAGGAATAACCTTGACGACCTTACCTGTCTTACCCTTCTCCCTGCCGCTCACAATCATTACATTATCATTCTTTTTTATTTTATATTTTACAACCTGCATTTCATCTCCTATTTAGTTCGGAGCATTTATTCTTTCTCCGATATCTAAACTCCTAACCCATCTCTTTTTTACAGTACCTCTGGCGCCAAAGACACAATCTTCATAAATCTTTTTGCCCTCAGCTCTCTGGCCACAGGACCAAAAATACGGGTACCTACAGGCTCGTTATCTTTATTAATAAGAACAGCCGAGTTTTCATCAAATCTTATATAAGAACCATCTGGCCGTCTTGTCTCTTTAACAGTACGGACTACCACAGCTCTAACCTTATCACCTTTTTTCACCTTAGCATTCGGTATAGCCATCTTTACCGAGGCTGTTATAATATCTCCAATATCAGCGTATCTTTTATTGGAGACCCCTATAACGGTTATACATGCTATTTTCTTGGCTCCGGAATTATCTGCCACATTTAGTATGCTCCTCATCTGAATCATTGTCGCTACGCTCCATTGTAAAATAAAGTTGAAAAATTACATCTTACGCTTTACAATTTGCAATCTTCCCTTTGCAATATCAATATTATGCCTTCGCTAATATCTGACTTACACGCCACCGTTTGAGCCTGCTTAACGGTCTTGTCTCCACAATCTTTACCTTATCGCCTTCTTTACACTCAGCCTTTTCATCATGAGCCATATATTTAACCCGTTTTTTTACATACTTCCCATAGGTTGAGTGCTTAACGAGTCTTTCAACAGAAACCATGACAGTCTTGTTCAGCTTACCGCTTATAACTGTCCCGACTCTAACCTTTTCTACTCCACTTTTCTTCTCTTCCATGTCCTACGCCCTCTTTTCGCTTTTCTTTTCTCTTATAATTGTCTTCATGCGAGCTATATCCTTCCGCAGCTGGGGAAGCTTCATGGGATTATCAAGTCGCCCTGCAACGTGCTGAAATCTTATATTAAAAAGCTCTTTGGAAAGCTCTTGAACCTTTAGGTTAATGTCTTCTATCGTCATTTCTCTTATCTCAGGCGGCTTCATACATGGCCCTCTCTATAGATTATTCTGGTAGGTATAGAGATTTTATGGCTTGCCAATCGAAATGCCTCTTTAGCCACATCCTCTGTAATACCCTCCATTTCATACAAAATCCTCCCCGGCTTTATAACAGCGACCCAATCTTCCGGATTACCCTTTCCGCTCCCCATTCTTGTTTCAGCCGGCTTTTTGGTAATAGGTTTATCGGGAAATACCCTTATCCATATCTTTCCGCCCCTTTTAATAAAGCGAGTCATGGCAATACGCGCAGCCTCTATCTCTCTTGTTGTAAGCCAACCGCAAGCAGTGGCCTGAAGACCATAATCACCAAAATTAAGATCAGCGCCCCTTGTGGCCTTCCCTCTTCTTTTTCCTCTCTGCTGCTTTCTAAATTTTGTCCTCTTTGGCATTAACATAAGTCGCTACGCTCCATTGAAAATTGGAAAATGAAAACTATAAAATTCAGGGCTTCTACTTTTAAATCTTTATTTCCCTATCCCTGACTACTGACTGCTATACTCTCAGGCATTATCTCGCCTTTGAATATCCATACCTTTATACCTATTTTTCCGTAAGTTGTAAGCGCCTCAGCAAAACCATAATCAATATCAGCCCTGAGCGTATGAAGCGGCACCCTGCCTTCTCTATACCACTCTGTCCTTGCTATCTCAGCGCCACCAAGCCTTCCCGCACACATAACCTTTATTCCCTTGGCGCCCAATTTCAGGGCAGTTGTAACAGTCTTCTTCATTGCCCTTCTGAATGCAACCCTTCTTTCTAATTGCAACGCCACATTCTCAGCAACAAGCTGCGCATCAATATCAGGCCTTCTAACCTCCTGGATATCAACATCAACATCTTTGCCTGCAAATTTGGCAATATCTTTTTTTAATACATCAATCTCAGAGCCTTTTTTGCCTATGACTATTCCAGGTTTGGCTGTATATATAACAACCCTTGTATTGCCTGCTGTCCTTTCTATGTTTACCTTTGAAACACCTGCATGTTTAAGCTTCCCTTTTATGAATTTCCTTATCTGTATATCTGCATGCAGGAATTTTGCATAGTCCTTGTCCCCATACCATCGGGAGCTCCAGTCCTTATAAATACCGACCCTAAAACCTATTGGATTAACCTTGTGACCCAAAAATCTACCTCCTTATATATAACTGATTCCACAGATTCTTGAAAAACGATTACACAGATTAAAACTAATCTTTTTGCCTAAATCTGTGTAATCTGTTTTTATAATCTGCGTAATCATTATCATTCCTTTTTACAGCTCATCTAATACTATCGTAATATGACTGCTTCTTTTTCTTATGACATTTGCCCTACCCATAGCCTTAGCATGTATCCGTTTCATGGTAGGGGCCTGATCAACATATGCCTTCTTGACATAAAGGTTATCTACATCAATCTTTTTTGTATTCTCCGCATTTGCAATCGCACTTCTCAAAATCTTGTCAATAATCTTTGAAACAGCCTTCCTGGTAAATGTCAATGTGGCCATAGCATCATGAACTCTCTTGCCTCTGATAAGATCTACCACAAGCCTCGCCTTTTGCGGACTGACCCTCACATATTTTGCAATTGCCTTTGCTTCCATTTATGAACCTCTAAATTTAAGAATTATTAAAACTGTATTACTGCTCACACTATATTGTCTGAACTATGTCGTTTTAGCGCCCTCTGCAGCGGCTATCTTTGTCTTTTTATCTCCCGAATGGCCTTTAAATGTCCTGGTTGGTGAGAATTCTCCAAGTTTATGGCCAACCATATTTTCAGTTACAAAAACAGGGATAAATTTCTTGCCATTATGAACTGCTATCGTATGGCCGATCATATCCGGAGTAATGGTAGACCGTCTTGACCATGTCTTGATAACCTTTTTTGCCTTTGCCTCATTTGCCTGCGTAATCTTTTTCAGCAGATGTTCATCTACAAAAGGGCCTTTTTTTATAGAACGAGCCACTACTTCCTCCTGGACACTATATATTTATCAGTCTGTTTACGTCTTCTTGTCTTAAATCCTTTGGCAGGGGTGCCCCACGGACTTTGAGGGTGATTGCCTCCCTTGCTCTTTCCCTCTCCACCACCATGCGGATGATCTACTGGATTCATAGCCACTCCCCTGACTCTGGGGAGTCTGCCAAGCCATCTTGACCTGCCTGCCTTTCCTATAGTCACATTTTCATGGTCTATGTTACCAAGCTGGCCTACCGTTGCATAACAATCCTGTAACACATATCTTACTTCACCGGAAGGGAGTTTTATCTGAGCCATGCTTCCTTCTTTAGCCATAAGCTGGGCGTAATTGCCTGCTGTCCTTACCATCTGCCCGCCGCCGCCTATCTTCAATTCTATATTATGAATAAAAGTTCCAAGTGGTATAGACCTTATTGGCATTGCATTGCCAGGCTTTATATCCGCGCCTTCTCCTGCAACCACAGTATCACCGACCTTTAAATCAAGCGGGGAGAGTATATACCTTTTCTCACCGTCAAGATAATTTAAAAGCGCTATTCTGCATGTGCGGTTAGGATCATATTCTACAGCAGTCACCTTTGCCGGCACACCTCTTTTATCCCGCTTAAAATCTATAATCCTGTATGCCCTTTTATGTCCGCCGCCCATCCACCGTGAGGTAACTCTTCCGTATGAATTTCTGCCACCGGTTCTTTTTATAGGCATAAGAAGAGATTTTTCAGGCCCTCCCTTTGTAATCTCCTCAAAGGTCAATGTTGTTAATTGCCTAATCCCTGGTGATGTTGGCTTATATGTTTTAATCGGCATTGTTAAACTCCTAAAATGCAGTGACCGTTGTCCGTGTTCGTGACCGTTAAAGATTTTTCACGGCCACGGTTCACGGTCACGGCTCACGGTTTTATCACGTTCCCTCAAACAAAGGTATCTTGTCTCCCTGCTTCAATGTAATATATGCCTTTTTCCTGGTCGGCCTCTGGGTGATATTTCTGCCCACCATTCTAACCTTGCCAGGAACCCGCATGGTATTTACATTAAGCACCTCGACATTAAATGCTTTTTCAATTGCCTCTTTTATATCGCTTTTATTAGCGCTTAAATCTACCCAAAAAACCACCTTGTTTGCCTCTGTATTTTGGGCTGTGCTCTTCTCAGTAATTATGGGGCATTTTAATATCTGGTATACATCTTTCATTGAAGCAGATTCCTTTCAAGTTGTTCTAAGGCTGCTTTTGTAATTATCAAATCATCGTAATGAAGAAGGTCAACCACATTGATGCCATTAACCTTTAAGAGCTTAAAGTTCTTCAGATTTCTAACAGCCAATTCCACATTTGAGTTAGAACCGTCTATAACTATAAGACCTTTTGTAGACTTAATTTTCTTGAGAATCTCTACAATACTTTTAGTCTTTGGCTCATTCAGTGTTATATTATCTAAAACTTTTAACCTTTCTTCTTTTATCTTGAGGGCTAATCCTGATGCAAGGGCGCCCTTCTTAACTTTTTTCGGCACTTGATATGAATAATCCCTTGGATGAGGACCAAAGACCGTTCCACCATGTCTCCATAATGGCGAACGAATTGAGCCAGCCCTCGCCCTCCCTGTTCCCTTTTGTTTCCACGGTTTTACTCCGCCGCCAGAAACATAGGCCCTTGTCTTTGTCGAAGCAGTACCGGCCCTTCTATTTGCCAGCTGCATCTTTACCGTCTCGTAAAACAGGTTTGCATTTACAGGGATTGCAAACATTTGTTCATTCAAGTTTGCAGTCCCCACCTTTTTATTTTCTGTATTCCGTATATCTACTGTCGGCATATTTATTATCGTAAGTCGTAAGCAGCAATCGCTTACTTCTTACTGCTCCCTTTTTTCTTAGCCTTTCTTATCTCTACCACACTATTTACCGGGCCGGGAACTCCCCCTTTAACCAAAACTATATTGTCTTCCGGTCTGACTCCTACAATCTGAAGATTCTGAGTAGTATCTTTCTCGTTTCCATAATGACCAGCCATCCTCATGCCTTTATAAACCCTTGATGGGTCGGAGCTTGAACCTATGGAACCAGGCGCCTTGTTAAACATTGAGCCATGACTACCAGGGCCTCCGGAAAAATCCCATCTCTTCATAACCCCGGTAAAACCCCTTCCTTTGGTTCTCCCGGAAACATCAACATATTCCCCTACCTTGAATACACTGTCGCATGTCACCTTTTGGCCTAATTGATATTGATCCAATGTCTTACCTTTAAATTCTTTCAGATGATAAAAAGTTGGGGTCTTTGCCTTTGTAAAATGCCCGCTCAGGGGTTTATTTACCCGCTCTTTTTTCTTTTCTATAAATCCGAGTTGTATAGACTCATAGCCTTCATGAGCCTTACTCTTTTTCTGGATCACAAAACAAGGACCTGCCTTTATCACGGTAACAGGGATTACCTCACCTTCTTTCGTGAATATCTGCGTCATTCCCAGTTTTTTTCCTAACATTCCATTTAACATTGTTATCAAAACCTCTTACACATTGAGTTGTTTTATTTCTACATCCACACCAGCCGGCAAATTGAGCTTCATTAAGGCATCAACAGTCTGCTGGCTTGGTTCAACGATATCCATCAATCTGTTATGAGTCCTTATCTCAAACTGCTCCCTGGACTTCTTGTCTACATGCGGTGAACGCAATACACAGTATTTGTTTATCTTTGTGGGTAAAGGTATAGGCCCCCTGATGTTTGCGCCAGTCCTTTTGGCTGTCTCCACAATCTCCTTAACAGAGTGATCCAACAACCTATGATCGTATGCCTTTAACCTTATCCTTATTTTCTGGTCTTTCATTTCTGCTCCGTATCCTTATGCAATTATCTTAGTCACAACTCCAGCGCCTACCGTCCTGCCGCCTTCTCTGATTGCAAATCTTAATCCCTCGTCCATTGCTATGGGCATAATTAGCTCTACATCAAGATTTGTATTGTCTCCGGGCATTACCATTTCCACTCCTTGCGGCAGTGTGGCTACTCCGGTTACGTCGGTTGTCCTAAAGTAAAACTGCGGTCTGTATCCGTTGAAGAAGGGGGTGTGCCTTCCGCCTTCTTCTTTTGTTAATACGTATATCTCTGCCTTAAATTTGGTATGCGGGGTTATGGTGCCGGGTTTTGCCAACACCTGCCCTCTTTCTACTTCTTCTTTTTTTGTGCCTCTTAGTAATACTCCTATGTTGTCTCCTGCCCTGCCTTCATCTAATAGCTTCCTGAACATTTCTATACCGGTTGCTACGGTCTTCTGGGTTGGTTTTATTCCTACTATTTCTAATTCTTCTCCTACTTTTACTTGGCCTCTCTCTACTCTTCCGGTTACTACGGTGCCTCTGCCTGAAATGGAGAATACGTCTTCTATTGGCATAATAAACGGCTTGTCTATGTCTCTTTTGGGTTCTTTTATGTATGTGTCTACGGTGTCAAGGAGCTGGAGTATCGGACCGCAGCTTTTGCATTCTTTTTTGCCGCATCCGCATTCTAATGCCTTTACCGCGCTCCCTTTTACGATTGGTATTTCGTCTCCAGGAAATTTGTATTTGTTTAATAGTTCTCGGACTTCAAGTTCTACTAAATCCATGAGTTCTTTGTCGTCTACCATGTCTGTTTTGTTTAGGAATACTACTATGGCCGGCACTCCTACTTGTCTTGCCAATAGTATGTGTTCTCTTGTCTGGGGCATTGGGCCGTCTGCTGCGCTAACAACTAAGATTGCGCCGTCCATCTGGGCTGCTCCGGTTATCATGTTTTTTACGTAGTCGGCATGGCCTGGACAATCCACATGGGCGTAGTGTCTTTTGTCTGTCTGGTATTCTACATGGCTTATGCTTATGGTTAAGCCTCTTTCTCTTTCTTCAGGGGCTTTGTCTATGTTTTCGTATGCCAGAAAGTCTGCCAGTCCTCTTGCGCTTAATACCTTTGTTATTGCGGCTGTCAGGCTGGTCTTGCCGTGGTCAACATGGCCTATTGTCCCTATGTTGATGTGCGGCTTTGTCCTGTCAAATTTGGCCTTGCTCATAAAAACCTCCTGTTAAATAAAGGTTGAGGCTAAGGTTGAGGTTGAGAAAAACTATTATTTGTCTTTCCTTAACCTTAACCTCAACCTGTTTTTACCTGTCATTCACTGTCTTTCTGGAGCCCACGACCGGGATTGAACCGGTGAACCTCTTCCTTACCAAGGAAGTGCTCTACCAACTGAGCTACGTGGGCACAAAAAACCAATTATGAATTACGAATTATGAATTAAATTCCTAATTCCTAATTTTTAATTCTTAATTGCTTTCTGGAGCGGGTGATGGGAATCGAACCCACGCATCCAGCTTGGAAGGCTGGAGTTCTACCATTGAACTACACCCGCATAAAAAATCAATTATAAATTACGAATTAAGAATTAAATTTATAATTTCCAATTCGTAATTGCCTTTCCTGGTGGAGAGGGGAGGATTCGAACCTCCGTAGGCAGCGCCAGCAGATTTACAGTCTGCCCCCTTTGGCCACTCGGGTACCCCTCCGATATTAGTTCGGACTTATGAGTTTGGAGTTCGGCGCAAACACCTTTAAATCAAGTCTACATGCTTCTCACTCCGAACTCCCCACCTCAAACTCCTAACTTCATGGAGCTGGCGATGGGATTCGAACCCGCAACCTGCTGATTACAAATCAGCTGCTCTACCATTGAGCTACGCCAGCAACACTTAACCTGCAATTATAAAAAATAAAATTTGGATTCTTCCTATAACAGGTTGGAATAGAAAGAGTTATTTATAAGATATTTTTCAATAGATTGTCAAGATATTTTTTAATCTCTTGTTGAAGAACATCTTAATTTTTCAGAATTTTTACGATTTGAAAAACTGAGATTAGAATATAAAGTTAACAGATAAGAAAAATAAAAATGGCGGGTTTAAACTTCCATTATCTCTTTCTCTCTATGCTTCAAAATATCATCTATCTTTACTATGTATTTGTCTGTTATCTCCTGAATCTGTGCCTGTTTCTTCTTTGAATCATCCTGTGATATTGTTTTATCCTTCTCCAGCTTTTTCACTTCCTCATTGGCATCCCTTCTATTATTCCTTATTGCAATCTTGCATTCCTCCGCTACTTTCTTTGCTACCTTTACTATATCCTTCCGCCGTTCTTCTGTAAGTTGTGGAATGGAGATTCTAATAAGCTTTCCGTCATTGGTTGGAGTAAGGCCCAAATCCGAATTCATAATAGCCTTTTCTATATCTGATAGAATATTTGCGTCCCACGGCTGTATGGTAATAAGCCTGCTCTCGGGAACTGACATAGTAGCAAGCTGATTCAGCAACGTCGGCGTCCCATAATAGTCAACTTTGATGCCATCAAGCATAGAGAGAGATGCCCTTCCTGTGCGCAACTTTGCAAGCTCACGATGGAATATATCTATCGCCTTCTCCATCTTATCTTTCATCTCTTTTAAAATAGCATCTGTCATCTTGCGCCTTACATTATTTATAGTTCAATCGGACTATCTCATCTAACAATAGTGCCCACCTTAGCGCCTTTCACAATCTTCTCTATGTTCCCTCTTATTTTTAGATTGAATACAATAATGGGAAGTTTATTATCCATGCAAAGAGAGATCGCAGTGGCATCCATAACCTTAAGCCCTTTTTTGAGGACATCAATATAGGTAAGCTCATCATACTTCTTAGCCCGCTTGTCTTTTACTGGGTCTCTGTCATAAACACCGTCAACCTTAGTCCCTTTGAGGATGACATCGGCATGTATTTCCATAGCCCTGAGAGATGCCGCTGTGTCAGTTGTAAAGTATGGGTTGCCTGTGCCGGCAGCAAAGATTATTGTCCTCCCTTTTTCAAGGTGCCTGACAGCTCTGCGTCTTATATAGGGCTCTGCCAACTCCTTCATCTCTATGGCAGACATAACACGGGTAAAAACCCCTTTTTTCTCGAGGGCATCCTGGAGGGCAAGGGCATTTATGACTGTTGCCAGCATTCCCATATAATCGGCTGTTGCCCTGTCCATACCATTTGCACTGGCCGCAATACCCCTAAATATATTGCCTCCGCCAATGACAATCGCCACCTCAACTCCGAGGTTATGAATATTTTTTATTTCCTTTGATATGCTATCTATAATCTTTACATCCAAACCATAGTTCTGATTCCCCATAAGGGCCTCGCCTGAAAGTTTTAAGAGTATGCGCTTAAACTTTGATTTGGACATAATAATTGCAATTACGAATTAAAAATTAAAAATTCCTAATTCGTAATTCCTAATTCCTAACTATCCCCTCGCCCACCTTAAACCGAACAAACCGTCTGATTGACATATTTTCGCCTAACTTTGCCATTATCTCTGTTAAAAATTCTTTGACTGTTACATCGGGTTTTTTTACAAATGACTGTTCCGCCAGGCAGGTCTCTTGAAAAAATTTTTCCATTTTGCCATCAACCATCTTGTCTACGACCTTTTCCGGCTTGCCTGATTCAAGGGCTTGCTTCTTAAATATAGACCTTTCTTTTTCGATAAGCTCCTGCGGGACATCCTCTCTCTGTCTATACAGCGGACTTAAGGCTGCTATGTGCATTGCTATATCCTTTACAAAAGATTGGAACTCGTCGGTCTTTGCAACAAAATCTGTCTCGCAGTTTACTTCCACCAAAACCCCGACCTTTCCACCCGCGTGTATATATGAACCAACCGTCCCCTCTAAAGTAGCCTTGTCTGCCCTTTTTGCTGCTGATGCAAGACCTTTTTCTCTGAGATAGGTGATTGCTGCTTCAAAATTTAACTGCGTTGCTGCAAGGGCCTTTTTACAATCCATAATTCCTGCCCCTGTCTTCTCTCTTAAATCTCTGACCAATTCTGCTGATATTTCCATAAGACCCCCGATAAAAAAGTTTCAAGTTGCAAGATGTAAGACAGGCACGTTAGAAAAAACTTGAAACTTGCGATATGCAACTATCATTAACTCCTAAGAAACTGCAGTTTCAGTTAAGGTATGTTCTACAGCGCCCTTTTTATCAGTTGCTGCCTGGACTGCCTGCTCATAAATCTGTTTCCCTTCCAAGCATGAATCTGCAACTGCTGAAACAAATAATTGAATTGCCCTGATTGCATCGTCATTCCCTGGAATAATATAATCAATATTATCAGGGCTGCAATTGGTATCAACAACTGCAACTACCGGAATGCCAAGCCTCTTTGCCTCTTTTACCGCAATAGTCTCTTTTTTAACATCTACCACAAATATTGCGCCTGGCACTTCCTTCATATCCTTTATGCCTCTCATATACTTATCCAGCTTAACCCTCTCTCTTTCAAGCAGAAGGGCCTCTTTCTTGGTTACAGCCTCCATCTTGCCTTCTGTCTTCATCGCTTCCAGTTCATTCAGCCTGTTAATGCCTTTTTTGATAGTAGAAAAATTTGTCAGCATCCCGCCAAGCCACCTTTGATTGACATACAACATGCCGCACCTCTTAGCCTCTTCCTCAATAGCTGATTGTGCCTGCTTTTTTGTGCCAATAAAAATAACCTTTTTATTCTCTGCTGTGACGCCCTTGAGAAAATCATAGGCTGTCTTGAACATCTTTACCGTCTGCTGAAGGTCTATAATGTAGATGCCATTCCTTGCGCCAAAGATGTAAGACTTCATCTTTGGATCCCACCTTTTTGTCTGGTGGCCAAAATGTACACCTGCCTCCAAAAGCTGTTTCATTGTTAAATACGCCATACTTCCTCCTTGTTGGTTTTGCCTCCACCATCTTCGCTTTATCACAGAGTCCTTATCAGGACACCACTATGACAATCCGATGGTGTGCGAATTTATTTTAGCCTCTTTTTGTAGCATACTATTTTTTATTTTGCAAGTTTAAAAATTATTTTAAAAATTATTTTTCCACCACCTGCGTAACTTTTTTCTGGCCGCCCCCGCTAAGCGAGGCATAGTCACGCTCAGCGGGGGCGGCCTAATTCTTCAAACGGGAAGTCTTTTATATATGGCGCTAAGGCAAAACTTACATTGCTTATACCTTTTACCTTCTTTAAAAGTCTTATGACATCTTTATTTGCCAACGGACTGGAAGTATTCCAATCAATTGTCTGCAGTTTAATCAAAACTTTTTCCGGTTCTCCTATTAATTTAACAGACTCATATGTCATATCTGCTATCAGTTTATTTATCTCAAAAGGCCCCTTTTTCAATTCATCCTGCATCTGCTGGTGATAAGCCATTACAGCATAATAATCAAACCCCTGTTTTACAGCCTCATCCATGCTCTGAGAAAGCCATGCCAGGGCATACGGAGGATTTGAGATGCTCTCGTACATAAGATTTATGGCAAATTTCACATGTGGATTTCTTTTTTTTACTTTGACCTTTAGCCTCATTGCAACCTCAAGCAGTCGCTTATTCTTCCATGACGACCATCTCCAAAATTCTGCTGTATACTGGGCAACATAATATCCGCCTTTACCATTCTCTGACACACCATTGTAAAGCCCTGCAGGCGCAAGTTTTATACCATTCTCCTTTTCAAACAATCTTTGGCTAAAAGAACCAAATCCTTCATTATGCTTTAAGACAAGGTCGTCCTGAAAGAGTATGCCGTCAATGGGATATCTTGCCATATCATCAAAAAGCCTTTCAAGATGATTAACAGCATCTTCATTGAAAAGGTCAAGCCCTCTGCACGAAACAATATTTTTTGTAGAAAAATCGTATGCCTTGCAACTTAAGTCTTTTCTTGTTTCCAATCCATAGTCAGCATATCTTGTTGTCATCCAGGCAAATACCCTTAACCCTTTTTTATGGGCAATATTCAAAACAGGACCAAGTATATCTTCAACCACAGGAGAATATTTTGTTTCAAAATAAACCCCGACCTTATTTTTTGGCTTTATAAACGAATAGAATCTGTCATCTTTATTATGAAAGACCCTCAAAATAATAGTATCTATGCCGGCGGCTTTTAATCTATATAGCTCCTCTTCAACTTCCTTATAATCCTTTCCGTCAAAGAGGGCTACCTGGACAGCCCGCATGGGAGTTATAAGTTTGGACCCCCGCTTTAACCCTGCGGGGGCAAGGTTTGGGGTTCGGAGTTCGGAGCGTGGAGTAATCTTTACCGTAGGAAGTTTGGGAATAGAAAGAAGCGCAGCCTCTTTTACTTTTGCCTGAGCAACCTCTAATTTTAAAGATGCCTCTGTTTTTAACTCATTATCTGGAAAATTTTTAATGAACTGCTGAAATTGATTGGCCGCATCGTGATACATCGCTACATTCAGATACGCATCACCAATCATGTATTGAGCCTGTGGAATAACCGGGCTTCCAGGAAAATATTCTATGGTCCTGCCAAACTCCCTCGCAGCTACTGTATAATGCCCTTGTTTGTAAAGAAACATGGCATAGTTGAATTGGTCTTTATCTGTAAGGAAGGGACGAGTTTCCTGAGCCTGAATTACAGTAAACAGTGAAAAGTGAGCGCTGAACAGTAAAAAGAAAATAAGAAAAACCCTTTTTGTTGCTTTAGGCCATATAAATTTCTGACTTCTAAAACAATACATCCATCATCTCCTTAACCTGGCTGGAATCAGGAATCGACAGTTTTTTAAGGACGGCCTCAAAGTGCGTCAATATGTCATCTGGGGTAAGAAGCACGTGATGTTGAGCGGAAAACTGTTCAATATGCAAAATGGAATACTATCCAACTGCGTAAGTATAATCAAAATAGACAGTTGGGTCAACTCGAATTTATACACTCGAATTTATACAGTTGTAATTTATACAGGGTAGCGATGGGGCAGTCAATTAGGTTGACGCAAGCATAATAAATAGCTTATAACTTTCACAAGGAATAATCGTTTAAAAAGGAGAGGATATGCAGGCAGACATAATACCGTTAATCGCAGGCTTGCTGATTTTTATCTCAAGCCTGCTTTCCTTGAAACTCGGACTTTCCGTAGCAGTAATAGAAATTATACTTGGTGTGGCCGCTGGCAATATCGGGCTTCAAACAGAAGAGTGGATGCTCTATCTGGCAAACTTCGGCGGGATTGTCTTAACCTTTCTGGCAGGGGCTGAAATTGACACAGGCTTGATGAAGAAAAAATTCAAAGAGAGCCTTCTCATCGGATTCTTCTCCTTTTTAACGCCCTTTATAACAGCCTTTCTTTATACTTATTATATTGCGGGTTGGAGCCTAACAGCCTCCTTAATCGCCGGAACTGCCTTATCAGAGACATCAATAGCAGTTGTTTATTCTGTCCTTCTGGAAACCAATTTATCAAAGACAATGGTCGGCAATATGCTTATGTCATCTACATTTATAACCAATATGGGAACAGCAGTCATGTTAAGCATTTTATTTGCCAGGCCAACTTTATATACCGCCATCTTTATTGCAGTTTCCATAGTCGTAATATTTTTAGCAACCAATTTCTCCCACCATGTCTTTGACAATCCTAAGCTAAAAAATAAAGTTATTGAGCCTGAGATAAAATACATATTCCTGCTCCTGCTCGTATTTATCTATTTTGCAAATTTAGGCGCTGGGCACGCAATACTGCCGGCATTTGTAATGGGACTTTTGATGTCAAAACACTTTGCCGAAACCTCAGAAACAAAAGTAGTAAAAAATAGACTAAGAACAGTTGCATTCGCAATCATTACACCGATATTTTTTATTGTGGTAGGCATGAAGGTTTCTCTGCCGCTCATCATCTCTGCGTTAGGGCTTTTTGCTGCCCTTTTTATTGTCAAGCAATCGGCCAAGTTTATCGGCATCTATTTCCTTGCAAAAAGATATATCCCCAACGGCAATATATACGCCACATTACTACTGAGCACAGGATTAACATTCGGATTAATCGCTCTCATCTTTGGCCTGCGCTCAGGCCTCATTAATCAGGTGCAGTATTCTGTCTTGACAGGCGTGCTCATAGCAAGCGCAGTAATCCCCACATTTATAGCGCAAAAGTGGTTTATGCCGGTACATTCAGAAGATTTAGTAGACATAAACGGCGAAGAAAAATGATATACGGCAAAACATTCCATCCCCAATATCTTTAACCCGAAAAATGCATTTGGTTTTTATTTTTCGGGACAAATGCAAGATTTGAGCCAAAGACAAGGAAAAGCTGGCTGGTCAAAACGGAGCATACTGTTTTAAGTATAGTAGTTGCCCATTTATGGGCGTTTTTAAAATCGCCGATGAATCGGCAACTACAGTATTTGGCCAGAGCCTGCCCCTGAAAGTTTCTATC
>Ga0209211_10001974_pt1 | contig 36736 bp, 34 predicted proteins | sample RifGroA2_FD_183992 | JGI IMG/M metagenome (GOLD analysis project Ga0209211, IMG submission 183992) | Groundwater microbial communities from Rifle, Colorado, USA - Groundwater A2 (SPAdes) (version 2) | ecosystem: Environmental > Aquatic > Deep subsurface > Groundwater | place: Rifle, Colorado... | reverse complement strand
CATTTATTATTTTAATAGTGCCTTCAGCGTATGCCCCCGGATTAAGTGAGAAATCGGCGGTAGGGGGCGAAATAGTTATTGTTTGAACCTGAGCATAGGTAGTAGGCAGTAGGTAGTAGGCAGTAGGCAGTAAAAAAAACGATAAGAGCGTAATCCCGGATTTAATTAAAAATTTCATTTAAAAGGTTGAGCTTACAATATATGTTACTTTACTTCTATATAAGCCTGCAGGGATTGAGGAGTCAATCGTGGCAGCATACTCTATAGATGTCAAGCCGTTCCCCGCAGCTACAGAGGAGCCTACGGGTCCAGAGGGGTCTGAAGCAAGCACTATCGTGTCTTCCTTTGAAGGCCATCCATACTTTGCCCCGTCTCCTTTAACAGTTGAGCCCTTTCCCCAGATTTCTTCATTTACATCCAAGCCGCACGGGTGTATTCCAAAACCCGGATTGCCAATAGATAGTTCCTCCGGTTCTTTGGGAGAAGGTATCGTATGGCTCGTATCTATGTCCGTCAGCGGAGCGGAAGATGAAGCGATTAATGAATATCCGGATGATGTATTTGTATAAATGCTTATAAGTTGAGCAGAAATTTTAATTTTGTTTGTGGAAAGTAAGCCCAAATTTACCATATTGGCAGAAGATGCGGTTCCTGAATTAGTATTCTCTTGATTTGTGCAGCCCGTAGCATTTCCGGTATTAACATCTAAGGCATCTTCTATGCCTGCGATCGTGAAAGAAAGTACCGGATCAATTCGTGCCGAAACCTTAACTGATTCAATAGTTGCTATCCTAGTTTTGCCTGTGTCAATGTCAATTGAAGCACTATCCTGCGTGGCTAGCGTTATAAGCCATCTGTCAGACGTACCTGATGGGGCTGTTTTTGTAGGATTCAAGACAATTGGCGCGGCCTCAGAACACTTGCTACTTGTTAGCGTCTTACATCCAATAAATATCTCAATTACGCTATTTGCTGCTATAGAGGTTGAGGAATTAAGGGTTATTGTTATAGTTGGGGAGGTCCCTGTAGAGGGGTTAGCGGTCGTTACTGTAGTTTTAGAGGATATGTCTGCTTCGTCATCTACGGTTTTTACAAGAGTGACATTGGAGGAAAGATTGTTAAGCTGAAACGTTGAGGCTGAAGGCGAAGCTTCGGTATTGGTGTCTCCTTCTAGGAGCGCAGGAAACCTCACAATGATTTTCCCAGATGCCGGCACAGCGGTCGGATTCTTAAAGGATATTTTATGCATTGAGGCTGTTTTGGGTAAGGAGGTGCTTATTGTGTCTGATACGCTTAAAAGCGTTCCTGCGTGGGTGGCTTTAGGGAAACCCAGGAGAAGGACTAATAATCCAAGCGTAGAGAGGCTTTGAATAGAAATCAGGCGGGCAGTCATCTTAGGATTAGTTTTTCACAACTGACAGGCCTCAGTCAACAATTCTTAAGAAGTCTCGATCTTCTTCTTGACGCGCCTGTAAACGATAATAATAATTACCACAGCTATTAATACTCCGACAATTATCTCTATAGGTACTGCTAAAAATGTAATTCGGTCTCTAAGGATTGGGCCTTGTTCAGATAGCGAAACGGTAAGATCTGCAGTATAAAGACCGAGTAGAAATTTCTCTTTCCATACTATTCTCGGATCGTCAAATGTCGGCGGAAGACCCTCGTCGTTGGTTAAAAGTCTTGTGCTTTTTGCCAGTATATTTGCGGGTATTAACTCCAAATTGCCTATGATTTGTCCAAATATATTTTTAATTACGACATTTCCTTCGGTTGAGATGAAGTAGGGACTTTGGTTTTCTATTCTGGTCTTGAACTGCACAGGGCCCTTTGTAACAAAAAACGGTGCTGAAAACTCAGCAATTTTACCCACAGGCAGATCTTTTTCTCCAACCGAAAGAAGTACGTTTGCTGCTACTGCGCCTACTGACACCGTCTGGCTTTTTTCCTCAGAAGAACTATCATTTGATATAAAAACTATAGAAAAGTAATAGTCTGATGCTACACTTCCTTCGGGCAAGTCGATTTGAAGAGTGAGGTTTTTCTTTTGTTTTGGTGCCAACTCGATTCTGTTCCTTACGGTAGATCCTTCCTTTATTTTTGTATATCCAAACATCTTTTTATGCGTGGCATCAGGCTGGTTCACGAATTCAATTTCTCCGTTCGACTTAGCGGATGGAAGGAATTGCCTAAGCTGAATTGATAAACTTGCGCTCTCTTCGCTTAGGTTTTCGATCTGAATGGGAGAAGTTATGATTGATGGGGAGATCGCATCGATTTGAATTATAGGCGGGAATACTCCTACTGAGAATTCTCGCGCAACCGCCTGTGGTGTAGCAACAGATAATAAAAGCAAAAGCGCTATGGTCGCAATAAGTGCTCGGGGCCCTGCCTTCAGTCGGCAATCGCACATTGCAGAATGACGCTCGCTTAACTTGTTTGGAAAATTAGATGAGAGTGCCACTTCGCTAAGTGAACGCCTTTTTAAAAGTTTAAGCAAAAAATTTACTATAGTTCTGACGGCGTTCAGTTCATTTGCAAGTGAATTGCCTTTTTCAGTCACCCCTTTTTTAGATTTTATGTTTAATATTTTAGATCTCATTAGAAATTAGTAATTAGGAATTAAAAATTCCTATTAGCTTTGCTAATAGGTTGGTGTTGCTACATAGGTTACTGTATTTGTATAGAATCCGGCAGGCTGCACCGTTGAAACATTCACCTTATAAGTTATTTGAGATTTTTGATTTCTTCCAGACGCTCCGGACATTACGGTTTGCGCTGATTCGGAATTAGATCTATTTGCGAATTGCTTAAAGTAGTCACTTGCTGTGAAGCCGTTAGAGCAATAATTCGTGCTTACGTGATCGCATCGATAACCAAATCCATAAACAAGCGAGCCTGACCATTTCCCCGCGGTTTGCTCACTGCACGTTCCGTTATCGCAGGTAGTGTCGGGAATAAAAACTCCTTCTTTGGCCTTGAGCTCCTGATCTTCAATTGCGCTAACCACATACCCTCCAGCTGATTGATTGGAAACAGTGAGAATATTAGACCTAGATACCGGATTTGTTGGCTCGAGAGTTCCAAAATCAATTGAAGTATTTGAAATAGTTAGAGAAAACGGGGTGCCCGAAGGGTAGTATTGGAATCCTGCCTTTAGCTTAAAGTTTTGTCCCGTATAAAGCCCGGGGGAAATCTGGCCTACCGTAATATTGAGACTTCCTGATGCTCCGGAAGATTTTCCGCCAGCACTATTGAAGTTACCCATACGGATTATATAGCTTGAATTTTTCATGCTGGCCTGGGCGTGCGCCGAAGGCGCAGTAGAGAGTATAAAGCATACAGTATACAGTATGGAAAAAAGCAAATACTTAATACTTAGCACTTGATACATAATGCTAACTCTTGCTTTCATCTCGCAGGTCTTGTGTTTCTTCAAGGATTTCATTGAGTTTTTCTACTTCCTGAGATTCCAGTTTTTCTTTATCTTTTTCCAAAACTTCCTGAATATCCGAGGAAATTGTATTCGCAGCGTCTTTGGTCCTCTCCTTCATCTCAGAAATATTCTCTTGAGCATTTTCCTGCTTTTTAAATATCTTGCCAAAAAGATAAGCAAGGGGAGAAACAAGGCCAAGGGAGCCCACACGAATGATATTCTGAAGCGTATCTGCTTCGCTCAGAGAAGGGGCGAATAGGATCATCCAGCCAGCGACAGCCACAAAAACTATCCGTGGATCCATAACAGATGCAATTCCGAATAGAATGAAAAAAAGAAGAAAGAATAGGGGAGAAGTAAGCCCGCCTGTTTGAAAAATTAATAAAAGAATAATCGTGTTAAGGACAAATATTCCTACGTCTCCGCCCACTGAGACTTTCCATTTGTTTCTAGATGCCGCAAGGAGATAAATGAAAATCAGAAATCCTACGGCTTGAATTGAGTATTTGGAAAACTCGCTATTCTGCCAAATAAAAACTAGAAGCAGTGATCCAACAAGAACGAGAGCCGGTCGCATAAGCGTCATATAGTTATCGTAGGGAAAACTTTGTAAAAAGACAAGCTCCTGTGGGACTGCTCGCATTGAATTTTTCTCTTGCGTAGTTGCGCTAGGCTTCTTTTTCATGTTCCTCCGAGTAGTATTTAATAAAATTTTAATAAGTACCTTTAGTGTTTTAGCTCAGTACGCAAATCGAAAAGATCCAAAGCTCGCATTCCTCCTTATCTAATATTTGCTATTTGAAGTTTGATATTTTTTCTGTGTTCCCCGCGCCATTAGAAATCAGAAATTATCACCGCCACCGGCGGGATCCCGTCTGAAAAGTATCAGCGGGAGAAATTCTCGCCTTACGGCGAGTTATGCTATACTCAAATTGATTTAAATATGAAAAATTCTAAGCCTAAAACGCGCGAAATGGAGGAAAAATGGACAAAGGTTTGGGAAGAGAAGAAAATTTACCAGCCCGATCTTAAGAATGCCAAAAACCCTTTTTTTAACCTAATGATGTTTCCCTATCCTTCTGCAGAAGGACTTCATGTGGGTAATGTTTACGCTTTCACCGGGGCTGACGTCTATGGAAGGTTCATGAGAATGAATGGGAATGATGTATTTGAACCTATTGGTCTAGATGGATTTGGAATACACTCTGAGAACTACGCACTGAAAATAGGCAAAAATCCTGCGGATCAAGCAAAAATCTCAGAGAAAAATTTTTACAGACAGCTAAAGATGATTGGTAATTCTTTTGACTGGGCTCATACGGTTGAGACCTATGACCCCGAGTATTACAAGTGGACACAATGGATCTTTCTAAAGCTTTTTAAAGCCGGCCTTGCGGAAAAGAGAAAAGCTCCTGTTAACTGGTGCCCTTCATGCAAAACGGTTTTGGCCGATGAACAGGTAATACAAAAATCAAAAATTAAAAATAAAATCCCTGCCTCGCCGGCAGGCAGGTCAAATCTTGGGGACGAAGAAAATGAGGAAAGAATGGGGGTTTGTGAACGTTGTGAAACACCAGTGGAAATTAAAGATTTGGAACAGTGGTTTTTCAAAATAACTGCTTTTGCTGACAGACTTTTGGAAGATTTAAAAAAAATCGATTGGAGCGAGAAAGTGATTACTGCACAGAGAAATTGGATTGGCAGAAAGACTGGGACTATGCTAAGTTTTGAGTCAGAATTAGGAAGTCCTATAGAAGTCTTCACTACAAGGCCAGATACTTTTCACGGAGTCACTTTTATAGTTATTTCTCCTTACCATCCAGTACTCTCTTCTGTGAAAAATCTTGAAAATGATGTCCTAGAGTATATTGAAAAGGCGAAATCGTCCGCGGAAAAAGCAAAAGATAAGACCCTTAAGGATGAAAAAACGGGAGTATTCTCCGGATATTTCGCAACTCATCCTTTGAGTGGAAACAAAATTCCGGTTTGGATTGCAGACTATGTATTAATGGATTACGGGACTGGGGCAGTTATGGGAGTTCCTGCTCATGATTCGCGGGATTTTGACTTCGCAAAAAAATACGATTTACCAATAGTTTCGGTTATTGGAGGCGGAAAAGAGGGTGAAGCTTATGAGGGCTCTGGGGAAATTATCAATTCTAGTGAATGGAATGGATGGGAAAGTCCTCAGGATATCCCAAAGATAATTGATTGGCTTGAAAAGAAGGGAATTGGCAGTAAAAAAGTCAGTTATCATCTTAGAGATTGGCTTATCTCAAGACAAAGATACTGGGGGGCTCCAATTCCTATGATTTTTTGTGATAAATGCGCCCGCCTGCCATCGTCTCGTGGAGAAGCAAGTGGCGGGCAGGGTTGGCAGGCAGTGCCAGAGGAGGATCTTCCTGTTATCCTGCCGTACATTAAGAATTTTAAGCCTTTAGGTATCCATTCGAGACATTCGGCTGAGCTCAGTCGAAGCCCGAGCTCAGGACAAGCAGGTGAGGCTCCTTTAAGTCAGGATAAGCAGTTCATAGAGGCTAAATGTCCCAACTGTGGAGGCGTAGGAAGGCGAGAAACAGACGTATGTGATACCTTTCTTGATAGTTCGTGGTACTTCCTCAGGTATCCAGTTTCTGATTTCAAATATATACCTTTCCCTTCTAAAAACTGGGAAAATCCCAAATCCCAAATCCCAAAACCCAAAACAGATAGGGAAATTGGAAATTGGAAATTGGAAATTGGAAATTCCGCTCAAAGAGCGGCATGGCTTCCGGTACATATGTATATTGGGGGAGCCGAGCATTCTGTTCTTCACCTTTTGTATTCAAGATTTATAGCAAAAGCCCTGTTTGACCTTGGATTTCTTGCTTTTGATGAGCCGTTTTCTAAATTTCGCGCTCATGGACTTCTAATAAAAGATGGAGGCAAGATGAGTAAAAGCCGCGGTAATGTCGTTAATCCTGATCAATACATAGAGAGGTTCGGAGCTGATGCGCTCCGAACATATTTGATGTTTTTAGGACCATTCGATCAGGGAGGAGACTTCCGTGACGCTGGTATAGAGGGTATGGAAAGATTTTTAAGAAGAGTGGATCGGCTTATCAATTATCAGACTGGGCTTGGGAGTGATAAAAAAAAGCAGATTCCCAGCCTTGATCAAGCAATGAACAAAACTATAAGAGAGGTTACAGACGACTTACAGGGCCTTCGTTACAACACGGCAATTGCCCATATTATGGAGTATGTTAACGAGCTGATCCGTGAAAAATCAGCCTTGGACGAGGAATATTTGAAGAATCTAATTTTCCTTCTTGCTCCTTTTGCGCCTTTTTATTCTGAGGAGTGGTTCCAGTCGCTGAGCGAGGACAAATCGACATTTAACTCGGTCCATTTGCATAAATGGCCGGAATATGATCCAGAAAATATTATTGAGGATATAGTTATCATGGCTATTCAGGTAAACGGAAAGACTAGGGATATTCTTGAATTTACAACCGCGGAATCCAAGAGCGAGGCTCTGGTCAAGGAGAGAGCGCTTGCAAGCGAAAAGGTAAAAAGACATATGGGATCCGAACCAAAAAAGGTAATTTACGTTGAAGGAAAAATCATAAATTTTGTAGTTTAGTTATGACCGACGTGGATTTTCTCGGAAAATATGCTTCAATTCTCCGAAAAAATGTTATTGCTCTTTTACTGACAGTTATAGGTTTTGTATTGGTGGCTTCAGGAATTCTTTCCATTTCATCAAAGAGCAAGAAAGACATCGTGTTTGAGTCCAAGGGAGCTTCTTTGGGGGTAAACGAGTCTAGAAAGATCGCCGTAGACGTTTCCGGGGGAGTAATAAACCCTGGTCTTTATCAGTTTTCAGAGGGATCAAGGGTGCAGGACGGCTTGGCCGCGGCGGGAGGGCTTAGTGAGTCTGCAGACAGGGAATGGGTCGAGAAGAATCTTAATCTGGCGCTTAAGCTTAAAGACAGTCAAAAGATTTATATCCCAAAACAGGGTGAAGAGCTCTACGCAGATCAGGGCATGACACAGGAAGGGCTGATAAACATTAACACAGCCTCACCTGGGAATCTAGATGTGCTTCCCGGAATAGGTCCTGTCACAGCTCAGAAGGTGATAGACAACAGGCCTTACGGTTCAATAGACGAGTTGCTTATTAAAAAAGCCGTTTCAAAGGCTACTTTTGAGAAGATAAAAGATAAAATCTCTGCCTACTAATGAGAAAAAGCTTGATCCTTATTTTCTTTGCTTTTTGTCTCGTTTCATTGGGTTTTAGATTTTATATTTATGATAAAGCTAATCTGAAGCCTGAAAATGGTTCTAAAGTAGCTTTTAAGACCAGAGTCCTTTCTGAAGTAAAAGCCAATAGCAGGATTCAATCTTTCTCCCTGAGTTTTAAAGGCTATAGAATCTACGTTAATAGTCCACTTTATCCTCAGATCTCCTATGGAGACATGGTTATGGCAGAAGGTACGATTGGTTATAAAAAACTAGGGACGAGGGAGATAATTGTGCTTGATAGTCCGAAGATAAAGCCTGATAGCGCGCAATTTTCACTTCTCAATCCAATTTATTCGACAAGACAGCGGTTAATAGAAATATTTCAATCTTATCTGCCGCCAGAGGAGGCGAGTCTTTTGCTGGGTATAGTCTTTGGTGTACGCGAGTCTTTTTCTCCCCAGTTTTATGAAGAACTTCAAAAAGCTGGCGTTCTCCACGTTATAGCGGCCTCAGGAATGAACATCTCCATGCTCGGCGCCCTTCTTGCCGGTTTTTTTGGAGTCTTTCTGAAAAGACAAATGGCCATAGTAATGACTTGCATTGGTATAGTTCTATTCGCCGCATTGGCAGGATTTGAGCCATCGATTGTCAGAGCTTCAATAATGGGACTCTTGGCTTTTTCCGCGCAAATATTAGGAAGGCAAAGCTGGGCGCTTCTTGGGGCAGCCATAGCAGGATTTATAATGCTTTTTGTTTCACCCAGCCTAATTAAAGATATAGGGTTCCAGCTTTCTTTCACAGCAACTCTAGGACTTGTTTATATACCTCCTATAATCCAGAAGGCTATTCCTGTGAAAAGAGCGCCTATGATAAAGCTGGTAGGAGAGGATATTATAACCACAATCTCGGCGCAAATATCTACGCTTCCCATAATTCTGGCAAATTTCGGAACCTATTCTATCTGGTCTGTTCTGGTAAACTCGATCGTTCTGTGGACTGTGCCTCTTCTTATGATAATAGGAGGAGTTACAGCTATCCTCGCTCTGTTATTCGAGCCATTTGGCAATCTTCTTTACCTTGCTCTGCCTTTATTGTGGTATTTTAAGCTGGTAGTAAGATTTTTCGGTCAATTCGGCCAGCTAAGTATTAGTATATTTCCCTGGCAGATTCAAATTGCCTACTACAGTTTTATCTTCGCAGCCATAGTTTGGAGAAAAAAATGAAGAAGTATCTCTTTTTATCTACGTTGTCCATAATTATTCTTTCCGTTATTTTCACTACTCAATACCTGCAATCACATGATGGGAAATTTCACATGGTTTTTTGTGATGTTGGGCAGGGAGATTCGATCTTTTTTCGTACTTCTGCGGGAATAGATGTTTTGGTAGATGGCGGTCCGGACGACAAAGTGTTAGGCTGTTTAGGCGAAAATTTGCCTTTCTGGGATAGGGAAATAGATATGCTTATTCTTACTCATCCACACGCAGATCATTTCACCGGTCTTACATATGTTCTAAAAAGATATAAAGTGAAGCACTTTCTGAGCACAGGAATAGAGGGAAATACGGAAATTTATCGAAAGCTAAAAGACCTTTTAGCAGAGCATCATGTGAGTGCCAAGAATTTGGAGGCAGGAGACAGGATTCGTTTGGGAGACGAGTCGGTGATAGACGTTTTATGGCCGAGCCCAGCGTGGATAGACGGTAGATATCAAAGTATGTCAGAAGATAGGCTTAACGAATCATCTTTGGTTCTGCTTCTTAAGTATGGGTCCTTTGAAGCTATGCTTACCGGGGACGCGGAAGACCTTATTTTAAAAGAGCTTTCGCTAAGCGATGTGGAGATACTTAAAGTGCCTCATCATGGCTCCAAGGGTGCTCTTACCGAAGAGATTCTTCAGCCACTAAGGCCGGAATTGTCCGTGATTATGGTGGGTAGGAATAGCTACGGTCATCCTTCAGGGGAAATTATAGACATTTTAAGCACAGCTGGCGTGAAAACTCTCAGAACTGATCTTGACGGAGACGTGAAAATAGAGACAGACGGAAAAAACTGGGTTGTGAAAAAGTAATTTTCACTAGACCTTTAGAAGAATGATACCTAGTGATAGGCTTTGGTGGTAAACGATCCAGCTAAATGGCCTAAAACGATATAATAAAAGTAGAACTCGTAGCAATTTTGCTAAAAACAAGGTCCGAGTGCCAGAAAAAAGACATCCGTCTTTAAAAACCTACATAGATTCTTGAAGCTGGGTTGACTAACTAATTCGACTTTTCTTCACCAGACAAAACACTAAAAGATATCAAAAACTATCACGGGTACGCTGTTTATGGCTATGGAAGTAAAAGACTCTTCTTAAGTTTCAAATCCCTGGAGAAGCCTCCGAGCTTATGTGGTACAATATTTTTGAAATGGTGAGTTACGCTAAAGATATTAATGCTGCGCTTAGCAAGGTTCTTTCAGGGTTGGGGGTTGAGAAGCTTCCCAAAGGGTTAATCGTGTCTTCCGATTTAGAAAAAGGAGACTATTCTACGAGCGTTGCCTTAAAAGCCGCAAATAACGCAGGTAAATCCCCAATGGATCTTGCGCAAGAAATAGCAGATAAGCTCAACAAAGAGCATGAGATTGAAGCAGAAGTGGCTTCGCCTGGCTTCGTAAATATAAAAATTCCACAAAGCTTTTTTGGCAGTTACCTTGATAGTATGCTAAATGGCTCTGAAGAGATTGATTTGACGACCAAATCGAAGTCAGGCAAGAAAATTATAGTCGAATATACAGATCCAAACCCCTTCAAGGAATTTCATGTCGGCCATATGTATAGCAATGCTGTAGGAGAATCAATCGCAAGGCTTTTAGAGGCTCAAGGAGCCGAAGTTCGGAGAGTTTGTTATCAAGGAGATGTCGGTCTTCATGTTGCAAAAGCCGTCTGGGGGATGAAAAAGCTCATGGGGGAGATGCCAGGGGAGGCGGATGACCTCTCCAAAAAGGCAGTTTTTTTAGGAAAATCATATACGGAGGGTTCAAAAGCGTATGAGGAAGAGGCTTTTAAAAAGGGAATAGACTCTTTGAATGAGAAAATATATAAAAATGACAAGGAAGTAAAAAAACTTTACGATTTGGGTAAAAAGTGGAGCCTTCAGTACTTTGATTCTCTTTACAAAAAACTCGGAACTCGCTTTGATAAATTTTACTTTGAATCAGAGGCTGGTGGGGAGGGACTGAAGATCGTTAACGAAAATACGCCGAAGGTTTTTAAGGAAGACGAAGGAGCGATAATTTTTAAAGGTGAAGAGTATGGTCTTCATACGAGAGTTTTTATAAATTCTCGGGGATTACCTACGTATGAAGCAAAGGAACTCGGACTTGCTCCTCTGAAATATAAGGATTTTCCCTATGATACATCGATAATAATTACAGGGAATGAAATAAACGAATACTTCAAAGTTCTTCTAAAAGCGCTTTCGTTTATTACGCCTGATCTTGCAGACAAGACTATCCACTTATCTCACGGTATGGTAAGACTAACATCCGGCAAGATGTCCAGCAGGACCGGTAAAGTTTTGACAGCTGAGGAAATTCTGCTAGATATAAAAAGCAAGATTAAAGATAAGTTTGATAGAGTAGACGAAAAAAGCTTAAGTTCTATATCGGTAGGAGCTGCCAAGTATGCGCTTCTTAAAAGCGGGATTGGTAAGGATATAGTCTTCGATGTTGAGGAATCGATTTCCCTTAATGGTAATTCCGGGCCATATCTTCAATACACTTATGCCAGAACACAAAGTATCCTTTCGAAGAAGTCTGCCTCAAAAGCAAATTTACCTGCGGTTTTAGCAAAGGAAGAACTTAATCTTCTTCGCAATCTAGTTCATTTTGGAGAAGTGGTTGAAGAAGCTTCTGAAACTTTCTCCCCAAGCACCTTAGCTACTTATCTTTTTGGTCTTGCCCAGAATTTCAATCTTTTCTACCAAAAACACAAGGTGATTGACTCTGAAACCGAAGAATTCAGGCTCGCTTTGGTCTACTCAGCCGGTGCTACCTTGAAGCGGGGCTTGGGCCTTTTAGGTATTGAGGCTCCATCTAGGATATGATAAGATGTCCTATCTTCCATGAAGCTACAAAAAACCAAACTAAAAAATGATCTTCGGGTTTTAACCTCCCCAATGCCTTCGTTTGAATCTGCGACAGTACTCATAATGGTGGGCGCAGGAAGCCGTTATGAAACAAAATTAAATAATGGTATCTCGCATTTCTTGGAGCACATGGCTTTTAAGGGTACGAAAAAGAGGCCGTCTGCGATTCAAATGTCAGGGTTAATTGACTCAATCGGCGGCGAATTCAACGCATTTACCACGAAAGAATATACGGGTTACTACATTAAATCCTCCAAAAATAATATAGAGTTATCCTTTGATTTACTTTCCGATATGGTTCAGAACTCGCTTCTGGATGAAAAAGAAATTGAGAAAGAGAAGGGAGTAATTCTTGAGGAGATAAATCTTTATGAAGATACGCCCATGCGAAACATAGGCGATATTTACGAGAGGCTTCTGTATGGAGATACACCGATGGGATGGGATACTGCCGGAGAGAAGGATATTATCAAAAAAATTAGCAGGAAAGATTTCCTGGACTACCTTAAGGCTCTTTATAGTCCGAGTAACATGGTTCTTGCAGTAGCTGGAGGAATTGAGGAAAAGGGTGTTTTGCCTCTTGCGGAGAAATACTTCTCAGATATGAACTCATTTCAAGCCCTTAAAGCAGCGCCCATAGGGGAAAAGCAGGAAAAGGCAAAAGTTTCTATTAAGCCCAAAAAAACCGAGCAGGCGCACCTCGCAATTGGATTTAGGACTGTGCCCCTTGCTTCGCCTGAAAAATATCCGCTATCAGTTCTCTCATCGATTCTCGGTGGAGGGATGTCGAGTAGGCTTTTCCATGAAGTGAGAGAGAAAAGAGGGCTTGCCTATTATGTCAGGAGTAATTCTGACCAATACACCGATGCCGGTTCTCTTGTCGCTACGGCAGGCGTAGATCCAAAGAGGATTAATGAGGCAATTGAGGTAATTCTTTCCGAATTCCAGGCGCTTAAGAGCGGTAAAAAGGAGATTTCAAAAGAGGAGCTTAAGAAAGGGAAGGAGTACCTCAAGGGTCACCTGGTACTTGAGCTCGAGGACAGTAGGTCTGTTTCGATTTTTTACGCTACACAAGACCTTCTTGAAGAAAAGATCGATAATCCCGCAGATGTATTATTAGAAATAGACAAAGTGACGACGGAAGACGTAATGGAAGCGGCAAATAAATATGTTATAGATAAAACGCTTAACCTCGCTATTATTGGAAATTTTGACGATAGACAACGATTTGAAAAACTACTTAAGCTCTAGGTTAAAGACTGCTCGCATTGAAATTTTTTAGCGCTGAGGTCGCTAGAGCAATTTTCTTGTTCCGCAGTTCGCCGCTCTATTTCTTAAACAAGGACTAGTGGTTGTTTGACCAAGTAATTCTTTAAATCAACTGTCATTTGCTTGAGCTCAAAATGCGAACAGCGAAAATTTCTCAGCTCCCCGCGCTGGCTTTATTCCTAATTCATAATCCTTGATTCATAGTTAGCTATTTACAATTTGCCATTTACTATTTACAATAACTAAAGTAACAGCTGATTACTAAGACGCTTCGCTCTAACAACTAAAGTTAGAAGTCAGAAGTTAGCGATTAGAAGTTGTTTAAAAAACTATGGAGCAGACGGTAGTTTTAATAAAGCCGGACGGAGTAAAAAGAGGACTTGCCGGCGAAATTCTTCATAGATTTGAGAGAATGGGGCTTAAGATAATTGCAATGAAAATGGTCAAGCCCGATACTTCACATTTCCACAAACATTACGGTACAGATAAGGATTCTACGATTCAAAGACTGGGAACTAAAACCCTAGACACCTACAAGAAGTATGGTAAAGATGCCAAAAAAGACCTTGGAACCGATGATCCGTCTGAATTGGGTAAGCTGGTCGTAGGCTGGCTTTTGGACTATGTTACGTCAGGCCCCGTGATCGCAATCATTCTTGAAGGAAGACACGCAGTCGAAAACGTTATAAATATGGCCGGGCCGACGATGCCTGTTACTGCGCCTGCAGGAACAATACGAGGGGATTTTTCTACAGATTCTGCAGCATACGCCAACGCAGAGAAAAGGGGAGTATCCAATTTAGTTCACATTTCGGGAAGCCTTGAGGAGGCAAACTTTGAGAAGACGCTTTGGTTTACTCCCGAAGAAATCCACTCCTACAACCGTGCAGAAGAAAGCATATAGGCTCCCAAAGACTGCTCGCATTGGAATTTTCTCGTCTATAGTTGCGCTAGTCCTGAGGAATACTGAACCTTAATTGTTTAATTGCAGTTTCTTCTACTAAGAACCACTGATGTTTTAGCTCAGTATAGTCTCAAAAATTCCAAAAACTCGCATTCTTTTTACTATTTAATATTTGAAATTTGATATTCCAATAGCTCCCCGCGCTCTTTTAGAAATCAGGAATTACTCCTCCTGAGCGTAGTCGAATGGGAAAATGAAGTAAGGATTACTTCCCAAGTTCCTCGTCGATTACTTTTTTGAATTCCTCGTAGTTTGCGTTTACACGAAGTAGCTTGGCATTCAGGAAAAATGTAGGAGTAGAATTAACTCCGAGCGACAACGCCTGTCTTTCTTGACTGGTTACGAAATCTTTTGATTCACTTGAGTTAATATCGGTTTTAAATTTCTCGAGATCAAGTCCCAGCTTTTGAGCATACTCTATGAAAGTGTCTTTGGGATCGTTAAGTCCTGACCATGAGCCTTGATTCTCAAAAAGCATGTCGTGCATTTCCCAAAACTTGCCCTGCTTGTGGGCTGCATACCCGGCGCGAGCCGATATCTCAGCATTTTTATGATTCTGTCTTAGGGGAAAATTACGGTATACGAAAACTATTTTATATTTGTAGGCCTCTTTTATTTTTTTAACTGTTGGGTAATACGCTGCGCATGCCGGGCATTGGAAGTCACTGTACTCGACTAGCGTCACTTTTGCGCTGGTTGAGCCGTAAGTTATATCATCGGCGCTCACTGATGGGAAGTTAGAAATCTTATCGTTTGACACAGGAGAGCCTGAAGTCCCGACAAGCTTTATTAAGACGATAAGGATAGCTAGGAATCCTAGAATTATGCCTCCCCATAGAATATATTTCCTCATCATTTGGGATCTTTCTTCTTTCTTAGCCTTCTCTTGCCACTCCATGCGGTGCTGTTCTCTTTTTTCTCTCTTGGTAAGTCTATCCGGCATGAGATATATTTTAGCTTCTTAGAAAAAAAATTCAAGAAGCAAAACTTGATTTTTTCATATGAGTTGCAAATAAAGTAGTAATTGTGTAGAATTCTCAGCAATAAAACATTTTAGGCTTGTTAGTAAATATGACAGCAGCTGAAGGTGAAGTTAGACATGATGGAAGGATACCGGAGCCTAGTTCCCATACTTATCCACCTGAGATAGTGGTATTACCAAACGCTGGTGCAGTAGACGCATATGCAGCTAATTTAGTTATTAAACAAGTAAATACAAAACCTAATTCCGTTTTAACGCTACCTACTGGGAATACACCTATTGGAATGTATGAATTAATTACTGCTAGCCACCAATTAGGAACAGTAGATTTAAGTAGAACTACAATATTTAACTTAGACGAATACCACCCAATCAACCCAGCTAGTCCAGATAGCTACGCCAGCTATATGCGCAGACACCTAATGGATCACGTTACGGTTGCAGAATGGCATATTCCAAACGGAGGGGCTTCTAATGCAGACGCGGAAGCCGAGCGGTACAGAGAGCTGCTTGATGAAAGACAACCAGTCGATCTTGCAGTAATAAGCCTTGGTCCCGGCACAACATGTCACATAGCATTTAACGAAAGAGGGTCGGAACCTGATTCAACCGTGAGATATGTAACCTTAGATCCTCAAACCATGGAGACAAATTCAAGGCTTTTTGAAGACCCAAGTCAAATTCCGCTAGGATCATTAACTCAAGGTATAGGGGACATACTGAGAGCTCAAAGGATTATATTCATTGCAAAGGGAGCACATAAAGCCTGGGGTGTAAATCGCTCATTTAAGGGTCTTGTCTCATCAGATGCTCCTGCTTCGTTCCTACGCCTCCATCCAAGAGTAACGGCTGTACTTGATCAAGAAGCGGCGCAATACATAAGATAGGTGCCAAATCAACAGTTTACTGGTAAATGACTGGGTCTTAAAAAACTTCAGTTAGTATATAGGAATATTCTTAATACAATATGCTGAAAAATGTCAGAATTAAAAAAGGTTCTAAGTATTTAAGTCAAGGCGATTTCGTGTACCGTCACAAATTTGTACCTGTATTTGTTAAAGCATACGGATCAATACTCGAAGACTATAAGGGAAATAAATACCTCGATGCAGAGGCAGCAAACGGAACAGCTAATTTAGGTTTTAATAGCGATATTCTACAATCAGCTTTCAAGAAAGTTGAAAATATTCCATCGATCCCATCTTTTTGCGAAACCGATCTACGGATAGAAATAGCCACGCGAGTAGGGAAAAAAATGAAAACAATAACGGGCGAGAACGGAAAGGTCGCATTTGAATTAGGTGGAGCCCAAGGAGTAGAACTAGGTCTCAAAGTAGTAAAATCTAATACCAAAAAGGCACAATTCGTCGTATTTCAAGGAGGTTATCATGGCCGGTCTATTTATACATCACAATTTAGTGCCAGCCATAGATATAGATCCTTAATAGGCGATTGGCGAATTCCATTAATTAGGCTTCCTTACCCTGATTATGAGCAGTCTACATCAAAAGAAAATATGGAATCCTGGAAAAAACACACTTTGTATTATATCAAACAGCTAGCTGAATTAGAGGCGGGAGGGATGGTTACTCGGGGTGTTAATCAAGATATAGCAGCATTAATCATAGAACCGCTATTAAACGCTGGAGGAATAATAAAACCCGACGCTGATTTTATGGAAGAAGTGGTGAGAATCTTCAGAAACCTTGGAGCGTTAATAGTAGTTGATGAGATTTTTTGTGGATTTTATAGAACAGGAAAAATGTTTGGCTTTCAACATTATAACTTTACACCTGATATAGTAATTATGTCAAAAGCGTTAACGAATGGCATAACTCCTTTAAGTTGTATTTGGGCGAGAGATCCATATCTTTTGCCAAAAAATTTTCCTCCAGGAACACACTCTGCAACATATGTAAATAATCCTTTAGCTATGGCTACTGCAAGTAGCGTCCTTGATAGGTACGACCAGTGGAAAGATATCGATAAAGACTTATCAGGCTTAGAAAAATCTCTACAAAGAATAATAAACAAGATAGTTGCATCCTCAAGCTTAGCTAAAAGCGGCTATGCCTTAGGAGGAGTAGGACGAATTTTATTAAAAGATAATATTGCTGGAGAAATTCTTGAAATTGCCAGAACCATCGCTTGGGACAGACCCGTAGATGGAGTAAGCGGCCTTATTCTTGCTAGTACGGGTATGGCACCAAACGTTGTTGCTCTGAATCCACCGCTAAATATAAGCAGTAAAGACCTCGTTATTTTGGAAAAGCTATTGCAAATGGCATTCGAAAAAACCGAAAAAAAGACTTCATGATTGCTCAAAAGAAAAAGAAGATCAAAAAAAAATTAGCACCAAGTCCCCTGTATGTGCCGAAAAACGGCCCGATGGAAATAATTGTATTTGCGAGTGGTGGAGGAGGAAACCTAAAAGCGGCGATAGACTTATCTTTGAAAAAACCGAATTTGATAAAAGTTGGTTTAATTGTAACGGATAGGCTTAAAATTCAAGCAATTGATATTGCAAAACAATACAACATTCGTGTTATAGCTGAGGATTTTGAGAAAAAATGCGGAAAGTGGATCGAATCTAAGAACGATTCAATAAAAGCAGAGTTGTATAGAAAAAGGTCTCTAGACTGGCATAACAACATCCTTAAGCAGATTATTAAGCTGGAGAGACAAAGGAAATCACCTTTTGATTTTGTTGTTTTATCTTATCATCGTTGGATTCACGGCGATATGTTAACCTATTTTAGTGAGCGGATGATTAATCAACATGCCGGGGACTTGACTGAGATGTCTAGAAACAGTTTTGAAAGAAAATATAGAGGCATTAACCCTGTGTTAATGGCATTGGGTGATGGGAAAAACAGAACAAGAACATCGACTTTTTTAGTCAGAGAGAATCACGATGGTGGTGAAATATTGTGCCAAGGTCCTTGGACAGTTTATTATGGGACTTTACCAATCACAAAAGACTCTGCATTAAGACATGCGCTAACGCAAAAAAAACAAAGTGATTGGCCATCTTTAACCTTTGCTTTAGAAAATATAGCGAGTGGCAATTATGGAATTATAAAGGAAAAAGTTCATCCTGACGGTTGTAATATAATAACTCTCAACGGAAGAGAACTCGGCTATGGTGGGGTTGATATTCAATCATAATTTCTGTAGAATACGCTTCGATGTTGAAAAACTATGGGATATATCCTAGTCAATTACAAAAAGCTTTAAATAGCCATAGAAACTCAATTTCAGGCTTTCTTGACTTTTTACTTCAAACTCCCACCGGCCCAAACCATTTTACAAAAGCCTTGATTGAAAAAGAAGGAAAAGAAAAATTTGCAAAGGACGTCGCAAAAATACTTGGAGTAACACAAAAGCAAGTCGAAAAAGCTTATGTTGAATTTTCAAAGAAAAATAGAGATACGATAATCCTCAGCGGGGCAGAAGCGGTATCGCTACTTATGTATGAAGCAGGCATAGAATTCGTCTTCGCGTATCCTGGTACATCTGAGCTTGTTCTTTGCAATTCTTTACTAAAAACTCCAAATATAAAGTTGGTAAATGGTAGGGGAGATAAGGAATCAGCGTTTATGGCCGCTGGAGGAAGCATGATCTCTCCAGCTACTACAGCAGCAGTCCTACATGGATCTCGCGGTTTAACAAATGCCACTGGAGCAATAGCTGATGCTTACAGAAATGAAATCGGCGCAGTGTATCTTGTTGGACTACCATCCATAGCCTCAGCTCCTTTTCTACCGCCACACGGTGAGCGTAATTTAATAAAAAGCATTGGCAATTTTGTCAAATTTCATACAGAGATTACAGAGTTTGTAGATGAAAACGACTCTAAGAAAGAAAAGGATAGAAAGATAAAAGATTTTTTTGAGAAAGTAAATAAGGTCATAGAGAACGCAAAAAGTTTTCCAATTGGCCCGACGATGATTGGATTACCCCAGGATGCCATGGAGGAACGATGGATACCTTATGGCATCTTAAAAAATCAAACATTCACTTACCATGAAAGCTTTTTATCTACCGAAATAACCAAGGCAATAGCTAAAATACTTAAAAATAAAAAACATCCCATTATTTTAATTGATGACTTTCTTTTTAAAACTCGTGGTGCGAAAGAATCTCTTGCTATTTTTGCAAAAAAAATACAAGCGCCGATTTTACAAATCCGCTACTTAAGAGGACCAATGTTATTTGAACGACTATCATCAACGCAAAATCCTTATTTTGCTGGGTCATACGATAATAAAAACTCACATCATCAAAAGCTTATAAAAATGGCTGATTTGATTATCACCATCGAAGACAGGAATGGTTACCCACGAGTTATTGGTCAACTACCAAACTGTCAAAAAATTGCTATCACATCCAATCCTGCGATGACAAAGAAAAATAATTATCTCAAAAGGGGAGACTCAATGTTAACAGGAGATGTATCTAAAATTCTCCTTTCTCTTACAGAGTACATAAATCCCAGTCATGCGAATGAAGATAAGATATTAAGTTATTGCGAAAAATTACACCGAGCAAGTACAGTCAAAATACAATCAAATAGGAAATTCCACTTCATGCGTGTGGAAATTGCAGAAATATTCACAGATATATTTCAAAAAGTTAAAAATCCAATAGTCGTTGACGACAGTCAGATGCTTGGAGGACTTTTGTTTGAGGGGTATGATAAATTTCCCGAAAATCTACGAGTTTTTGGAGATCATGGTGGATTCATCGGAGGCGGAATGGCTTTGTCGGCAGGATTGGCTCTAGTTTATAAATCTCGGGCTAGAATTTTCTGTTTCCTTGGGGATCAGTCATTTGTTAACGGTTTTCAGAGCTTAGTTTCAGTAACGCAAGAAAAAATACCAATCACATACATAATCTGTAATAACGGGAAAAGTGTATCCTTATTAAAACAAGCACAATCTGCTGACTCTCATGCTTTTAATGATGGTATTGACAGGTTTTTACAAAACGCTCCATTTATCGATTATACTGGCCTATCTAAGGAACTAGGAATAAAAGCATATAAAATAGAATTTGATCCTGAAAGTAAAAATAAAAATAAAAAAAATCCGGAACACATACTAAGAAATGTACTCTACAAAGAACTAAACAGTAAGAGACCAGTAGTGATTGAATTAGTCCTGCCTTCGTATCCTGAAGCTTGGAAAGGTATTTGGGCGATAAAAGGTAATGACGAGGCTTCGTAAAAGAAGTAGCGCTTCACTGTCCTCAAAAATGACGAAGCAAACAAAAAATCAATATGTCCTGGAAAGAACTTAACAGACAACCCTTAGAAGGGGAGCTTAACGTGAGTCGTTTTATAGGCGATGGCAGTGTTACTGCTCTTCAACGTATCCGAAAAGAGAACAGGCGTATTTTAACTTCAATTTATCATGAGTACGGATATATGGGGTTTAATGATCTTGGTGGTAGGTTTAGGAGGCGAACTCCATCAGAGCAATTTCAGTTATCTAGAGGGGCGGCCCAAGCAGGCTTACGAGTCTTACCACCCATTGATCAGGAAAGAAGAACCGTAATCTACCCTTTCTTAGATGACGCTTCAACATTGGATGAATATCTTCCGAGAGCTTCTAATGAAGAAGCTAATTTGCTCGTATACCAAATATTTGGAGATCTTAGAAACGCGCATAAACAAGGGTTTGTATATGGTGATCGATGGTCACGCAATATGCTAATTTCACCTAGGTGGGGTCTTATAAATATTGACTTTGATATCGAAATATCCGGTAACCCAGCAATTGAATTCGAAATTGCGCAAGCAACCTATTACGCCTTAAGTGGGGGCAAAGAAAAAGTTATTCCTATATTAGCGCGAATTTTAGCAACTGGAAATTGGTTTAACCTTCCCATGGTAGAAGGTTTTTTACGAAAACATTCCATATGGTTTAATGAAACCAGATTTGGAGGAATACAGGAAGAAACGCAAGCATTAATTGAACTAGCAAGAGAATGACTTTTGCTATAATAAGGTCTAATTAACCCATTTTTTATATGTTAAAACTAGTAATTTTTGATCACGATGGCCTAATGGTCAACAGTGAGATTGTTGTTTTTAGTGCATTAAACGATCTCTTTAAAAGACACAATCATAATTTTGGTTGGGATTACTTCGTAAAACACATTGGAATGTCCGTAAGCGAGTCTTTAGAGATATTCTATAAAGATTTTCCATTAGCTATTACCTTTGATGAATTTTATAGTCTTCGCAATGAAATCGTAGCCAAACATATAGAAAAAGACTTACAGCTTATGCCAGGACTTCTTCCGCTTCTTAAAACTATAAAAAATCTTGGAATCGATATGGCTGTCTCAACATCTGGTAAAAGAGAGTACATCGAAAGCAGTCTTAACAGATTTGATATTGCTGATTTTTTCACAACAGTTGTATGCATCGAAGACGTTACAAGAGGAAAACCATATCCAGATTTAGTATTGAAATGTCTTAAGAATGTAAATGTAGCTGCGAAGCATGCAGTTATGCTCGAGGACTCTCCCCACGGAATAGATGCTGCAAACAGAGCAGGTGTATTTAGCATTGCAGTACCAACGAAAAGCATGGATTTAAATAAGTTTGCGGATGCTAAGCTAATACTCCCAGATCTAGAGACTCTCAATAACCTTTTTATGTTTTTGAAGAAATAGGGAAAGAGCACGGCTTTATTACTAGCTAACGCAGAAATGCGTTTACGCTGAGTGAAACGTGGTCGGAGAGGAGGGAATCGAACCCTCTATCTCTGCGTTCCTAAAATTTGTTGATGCAATTTTCAGGATGAACCCTTACACTTAAAATTTTATTGTCGGAGACCGGGGAATTGAACCCCGTACCTCTCGGTCCCGAACCGAGCGTTCTGCCGATGAACTAGTCCCCGTCGTCAAAGCACGGCTCTTGCGCCTTCGTCCTCGTTTGCACTTCGGATTTCGGCTTCACGGCTCGGCTTCTCCTCTTCAAATTATTTCAGAATTTGACAATTTAGTAATCACAATTCTAGTCCAATCTGTGTTAAAATACAATTCACCTGTTCCCGTAGCCCTGCCTGTCGGCAGACAGGTCAATGGATACCCGCCTGCACGCCGATGTAGCTCAACGGATAGAGCAAGCCCGTCCTAAGGGCGAGATTGAGAGTTCGATTCTCTCCATCGGTGCTAGTTTCGGCGGGCAAGGAGCACCGTCATATAGGAGCGGACCGAGAGTGAAACGAGGGAGCTCGCTTGCTTGACAAGGGCAGAAGATTGGAGGTTCGACTCCTCTCGGTCCGTTCTCTCGGGGACGCAAGGTTTGATTTTTTATTTATTAACTGCTATATTCGGCCTATGTTAGTAGAGCCAGAGCCAAGAACAGAACCAAAAACACCTACTCGCGAAGTCGTTAGAGTCGGACAAAACCTTGCTACGAGATTTACAGGCGGCGCCGGAATAGACCTTGCGGGTCAATTAGGAGATTTTTCAGCGGTTTATACCGCAAGTTATCCAAAGCAAGTCTTTAGGAGAATAAGCCCAGATGGAACAGTTGTTCAAGTTAAGTTTAACGGGCCTGGCATGGAAGTTTCGGAAGAAAAAATTAATCTCGGAGATAATTCTTTTTTTGGATCAGAAGACGGAGTAGATGAAGTTATTGTGGTTTGGTCAAGCCAAACTGCAGGCAATGCCCCGCAGGCAACAACAGCTGCTTGGATTGAAGAAATGCTTGCGCAATCTAAGCAACAAACCTCCTAATTTTGCTATACTCTCCTCATAATGTCCAAAAAAGACGCTGTTAAATTCGTAATTCTCCGAAGTATTGGCAATTTTCTCGTTTTGTTTGCGCTTTTTGGGGTAGTAGCGACTTTTGGACCGGCTCTTTACTACGAACTTTCTTTCAGACTGTTGCAGTTTAGGGGCGTACAGTTTCATATTTCAGAGCAAAACACTTCGATCAGACAAACTGCAGTCCGAAGTGATGCTCCAGGATTTTCGGATGTTTTAAATTCATCGGCCAAGCAAATACTGACCCCTCCTGATACAGATTTTAGTATTTTGATACCGAAAATTGGGGCTAGTAGCAGAATTTTCCCAAACGTTGATCCTAGCAATAAGGAGTTGTTTCTGCCAATTCTTCAGGAAGGCGTAGCCCACGCAGAAGGCACGGTTTTCCCGGGAATGGGGGGAAATGTATACTTGTTTGCCCATTCAACCGATAATTTCTGGGACGTAGGCCGTTATAACGCGATATTTTACCTTCTGAAAGATCTGGCTCCAGGAGATGAAGTCGTGGTTTTCTTCGAAGGAGTAAGGCATAATTACGTAGTATCGGGATCTCAAATAGTAGATGCGGAGGACGTTTCGCTTCTCACCGAAGCTCAGGGTGGGGAAGAGCAATTGATCTTACAGACTTGCTGGCCGCCTGGCACTACGTGGAAGAGACTGCTAGTCTTTGCAAAGCCCAAATAGTCCTACCTGAGGCTGATTGTATATAATCGAGGCGTTATGTCCGAATTTCCAAGATCAGTCAATATTACTATTCTTGAGCTGTCAGGCCACGGAAAGGCAAAAGAGTCTATAAAAGGACCGGCATAGAATACAGTTTGATTTCCGCCGTCATACTCCATAACGCTTAGCTTCTTGTTTTTAATGAATATGAAATGTCTGGAATCGGGGAACCAAATGTGGTGTTTTTGGAAATTTGAACCATCTAGCTTGTAATTTCGATCTTCCTTTAAATCGTATACGTAAAATCCGCCTTCTTCGAGCCTTCTTTCTTCTGGTGTAGAGTTAGATCCTATTATTCTAGGGTTAATAACAATAGGCATTGTGGCAGATGCAGAGGCCTTGTAGAGCACTTTTGTTTCATCAGGAGACCAAGATATAACCTCCAGGTTAGAAGGGATAAAAGAGCGCAGAACGCTTGGGAGAGAAGATAGCCTTGCAGCTTCGGTCTGCTCCTTCTCCTGTTTAAAATTGGAGGCTACCGTATCTAGGAGTGCTGTTATATTTGTGGGTAGTGAATTAAACCCGGAGGAATTCAAGAGATAGGTTACGTCACCGGTCTGGGCTGAAATTGTGGCTATAATCTCTTTTCCGTCCGGCGACCACGAGAGATTTGCCTGAGAAAATAGAGCCACCGAGTCATCTGCTATTTGTGTAGATGCGCTTTGAAGAGTCAGAATCGGTCTTGAGGTCATGTCCAGAACGTAAATACCGTTTCTTTTTGGAGCTTCTGAGGATACTGAAAATGCAATTTTTGTAAGAGAAGGATCAACTACCAGCACTGATGCTCCGAGATCGGTTATGCTTTCTAGTTTTGGTGCTGTAGGGAATAGAAATGCCTCAGCCTTAGAAACTACCTCCTTCTGTATCTTAATAGTCTTTTCCCATGGAAAATAGCCTTCTTTGAATATCCTAACACGATACTGCTTAGGCGATAGATTAAGAGTGCTATTTGTGGCCGTAGTGAGATTTCCATTAAGGAAGACTTGAGCTCCATCGGGTATGCTTTTGGCAACTAGGAGTCCTGTTCCGGAGAGCTCGAGCTTGCCCTTGTCGAATCCAAATCTGTACCCTTTGCCAAAAAGTATAAAAATGATAGTAGCGATTACAATAAATGCAAAAGCTGCGACTGAAATGAATAGATGCCGATTCATGGTGCTTCTTATTATACAGCGTCGATAATAGGTCTTGCAACATTGTCCTGTGCCGTCTATAATCAGATGACTTAACCGTCAAGTGATATATATAGTATATATTGTGATATAGTTAATTAAGCTTTTTATGTTTTCAAAAAGAATCGGAATTGATTTAGGAACCGCCAATACCCTCGTATATTTAGCAGGACAGGGAATAATAACTAACGAACCCACAGTAGTTGCTGTAACGGCAGAGGAAAATCGCGTCGTAGCAGTTGGAAAAGAGGCAAAAGAGATGCTGGGAAGAACTCCTGGGAATATTGTCGCAATGAGACCTCTTAGAGACGGCGTTATAGCTGACTATACGATAACTGAAGCCATGCTTTCTTATTTTATCGATAAAGCATGCGGTCCAAGCAGATTCTTTAAGCCGGAGGTAATGATTTGTATACCTTCAGGAGTGACCCAAGTAGAGAGGCGTGCGGTTTTGGATGCCACTATGTCCGCCGGAGCGAAAGTCGCATATCTGATAGAAGAGCCTTTGGCTGCAGCAATAGGTGCTAAGATTCCCATAGCTCAGGCTGCTGGGCATATGGTAGTAGATATGGGTGGAGGTTCTACCGAATGTGCAGTGATTTCGTTGGGCGGAGTGGTAGTACACGATTCTGTGCGAGTAGGAGGAAACAAGATAGATGAAGCTATTGCTAATTACACAAAGAAGAATTTCAACCTTCTGATAGGAGAAAGAACGGCTGAAGAGATTAAGATTGAGCTTGGAAATGGTCTTATCGATAATAAAAAAGCGTCAGAAGAGAAAAAATTAGAAATACGCGGTCGAGATAGTATAACCGGACTGCCAAAAACCATTGAGCTTTCAGAAGTTGATATAAACGAAGCAATAGAGCCGTCACTTATGGAAATAATATCTGTGGTTAAAAGAATTCTTGAGCAAACTCCGCCAGAATTAGCCTCAGACATAATTGATAAAGGGATAGTTATGTCAGGAGGCACCGCGCTTCTTAAAAACTTCGATAAACTCATGACTAAAATTACTGGAGTCCCTTGTCACGTGGCTGAAGACGCATTGCTTTGTGTAGTGAGGGGAACTGGTGTAGCCTTGGAAAATATAGAGCTTTATAAAAGAAGTATCGCCAAAAGATAATAGTAATCAAACCCGATTTAGACCTATATTAATAATAGAATAAATATTATACTTGTGAAAACATTAGAAAAATCTACGCTTTCACACCGGAAGTTAAATATAGTAAATAAATTGTCTTGTCAATTTAAACTAATAAAAACTTAGCCTTACAGGCTTGACACATAAGTAGGGAAAATGAGCAAATTACATACCCATAAGAGACGATACCAAGCGGATCCTTTCCTAACAGTAATGGCTTGTAGTAATAAGATATGTTAAACAAAAAATATATATTGGGAGTTGGTATTACGGACGTCTCTTTTAATACTATCTTAGAGTATTTAGTCGAAAAACTTAAAAAAGAGGGAAAAAAGTTATATTTGGTAACTCCAAATCCCGAACTTTTAATGATTGCACGTCGAGATGAGGGTTATAAAAAAGTCTTAAATAATGCTGAAATAGCCTTGCCGGATGGCATTGGTGTGGTCATAGCGGGCAAAATTTTGGGAAGACCCCTAAAGGCAAGAGCTACCGGTGTTGATTTTGTTTACAACCTCTGCAATACTATTGCAAAACAGCCTATAACGGTGGGATTTCTTGGAGGTAGCCCAAACGTAGCAGAGAAGGCATCAGAGTGCTTAACTAAAAAATATCCCGGGCTTAAGGTTGCCTTTGCTGTTTCAGAATGGCCCAGTGAGTCAGAAGTCAGTAGTCAGAAGTCAGTAGTCAGCTGCGATATGCTTTTCGTCGCATTTGGCTCTCCAAAGCAGGAAAAATGGATCGCTGAAAACCTAGATAGGCTTCCAGTCAAGGCTGCAATGGGCGTGGGGGGAGCCTTTGACTTTATTTCAGGAAAAGTTCATAGAGCTCCGAAGTTTGTTCGCGGCTTAGGCCTTGAATGGTTATTCCGTCTAGCTATTCAGCCTTGGAGAATCAAGAGGCAAGTAGCACTTATAAAATTTACGGCTTTAGTTATTAAGGAGAAGCTGCTTTAGTATAAAATATGTTATAATTGCGAGTCTTTATGAGAATTCTATATTTGCAAATGTTTCCTCTGCATGGATCTGGATCCGGCACATATGCAAGGGAACTGGCAGAAGAAGTTGCTAAAAAACATGAAGTAGCAATGGTTGTTCCAGATAAAAATGGCATAAGAGGCATCAAAACATATAAGGTTAAGCTTCCAGTTAAAATTGCCTTCACCGGTCACCCTGAGTGGCCAGATTGCATGCTTTACACAAAAGTCGGAGGAAAAGAGCTTTCTGCAAATCATCTTTCTTATTTTCAAGAGATAGTTAAGGCTGTGAACGACTTTCAGCCGGACATAATTCACGTTCATCATCTTATGCCTCTTACCTGGGTGGCTCGTTACATAAAAATAGCATATGGACTCAATTTTATTGTTACGGCTCATGGATCAGAGCTTCCAACCCTTGAGAATGACAAAAGATATCCATATCTTACTCAGGAAGCACTTGGTAAATCGGTAAGAATTGCGCCAAACAGTTTCTGGACAAAGAGTTGGATTCAGAAGATTTTCTCAAATCAGTTTAACGAGAAAATGAGAGTTATTCCCGGTGGAGTCGATCTCACGCACTTTCCTAAGGATATGGATATTTCAGGAATTGATAAGAAGCATAATTTAAAAGATAAAAAGCTAGTGCTTTTTTCAGGGAAGCTTACTAAATACAAAGGCGTTAAGTATTTTATTCAGGCTGCAAGAAATATAGATGCGGTCGTTGGAATTACAGGAGACGGGCCTGAGAGAAAGAATTTAGAAAAACTGGTAAAAGACATGAATTTGACCAATGTTAAGTTTTTCGGCTACATTAACGGCAATGAACTCATTCATTTGTATTACAGAGCTGATGTTTGCGTTGTGCCTAGCGTTTGGGATGAGCCTTTGGGATTGGTAGTTCTTGAAGCAATGGCAGCCAGTACCCCTGTTGTAGTGACAAGAAAAGGCGGAATTCCCCTAATGGTTAAAGATGGCTATAACGGTTTGTTTGTGCGGCCAAGAAATCCAAAAGAAATTGCGGAGAAAGTGAATTTTCTATTGCGAAACGACGAGATGAGGATTAAAATGGGCAATAGAGCAAGAAAAACCGTAGTAGAAAAATTTACTTGGGAAAGAATTGCTGGAAAGTATGAAAGAATGTACCAGAAATTTAAGAAAAAACCTCAGGTACTTAAATAAGAATCAATAATGAGGATTTTAATACTTGGGTCTGTAGCGCTTCCAATTCCGCCACCTGCTCAAGGAGGAACTGAGTTCATCGCCTATCACCAAGCAAAAGGTCTAGCTGAAAAAGGTCACGACGTAATACTTGTGGGAGCAAAAGGAACAGCAGAAAATTTCGAAGGCACAAAAGTCAGAGTTATAGAAGTAGGGGAGGGAGATTTAGTTTCGGGTAGTTCGCTTGAGCAGAAGTTCGATCCTGAAAAAACAGAGACATCAAGAAAATTACGCCTAGAAGCAGTTTATTTAGCTAGAGTTTCAGAAGTTTTAATTAATGAAGCAAACAATTATGACATTATCCTTTGCAACATACGAGGAGAGGCAGTTTTTCTGCCTCTAGCAAAAATGTTAGGAAAACCTCTTGCAAGCGTAATGCATTTGAATTTATTCCCAGAGCTTGCGGATCTGTTCGCTATGTATAAAACCCCAATTATTACAATTAGCGACTTTCAGAGAAAAGGATTTGAAAAGCTAAACTATCTAGCCACCGTTTATAACGGAGTCGACACGTTAAAGTATGCCTTTAACGATAAGCCGTCTGATTATCTCCTGATGGTTGGATCAATTGGAAGACATAAGAATCAAGCAGCAGCAATAAGAGTGGCGAAAAAACTTGGAACGAAGCTAGTTCTGGCTGGAAAAGTGAGAGATAAGGATTATTTTGATGAGCTAAACAAGGATATAGACGGGCAACAGATTAGATGGGTAGGAGAGTTAGGATTCGAAGAAAAATTAAAATATTACCAAGAGGCTAAGGCATTTATTTTTCCAATCCTCTGGGATGAGCCTTTTGGTTTGGTAATGATTGAAGCGCTGTCTTGCGGTACTCCAGTAGTCGCGTTTAGGAAAGGATCTACCTCTGAAGTATTAATAGATAGTAAGACTGGTTTTGTAGTAGATAATGAAGAAGAAATGGCTAGAGCTGTTTTGAATATAGGTCAGATTTCTAGAGCTGATTGTAGAAAGCATGTTGAAGAAAACTTTACAATTGAAAAAATGATCGATAACTATGAAAAAGCTCTGAAAAGTTTATAATACTATTTATATTCTTATGGAAGGTCCACAGGCAATAATCAAAGAGGTAGCTCAAGCTCCGTCAAAGGGCAAAGCTAGAGAAGCGACACCTCCAAAAGAGCCTGTCAGCAGAGCTCCCATTAATGCAGTAGTTGTATGTGGCATGGGTCCGGTAAGACTTAAAGACCTTAAGGGATCAGAGCGACTTTTTCCTCTTCATCCATATAATCGTCTTAATGCAATTGCGGCGAAATTACTCGCTAGTAACGGTATAGTTGACACTGTGATTACAAGCGGTACGGGAACTGCGGAATCAGAGCAAGATTTAGAGGGGATAGAAACCCTTGAACAAATAGTTAGCGAAGGGCAGCTACTTGCTGATACTTATGATCGAGCTACAGGAAAAGGCGTAGATGATTTAGGTAGGGTTCGCGCCGAGAAGATAATCGAAATAGATTCTGCTGCAAAAACGACTTTTGACAACGTAATACAGACTTTAAATGCACTTGATGCAAAAAATAGAGGATACTGGCAGGGTACTATTGCAATATTGTCTTCGGAATTTCATGGACCTCGTATTAGGGAAATTTTGACTGCTTTTGGGATAACCGATGCCCGTGTTTTATCGGCAGAAAGAATCTTGCGCCATTTTGGTTACGCCGGCAGGCTTTATCCAACTGGCGACTTTGGATACGGGAAATCCTACGAGGAATTTGAGGAATCTATATATCAAGGACAACCAGCTGGTCTTGAAAATTTACAAGACAACCCGTCGTATGTAACATTCGAACTCGCCAAAATACAATCCAACAGGCGGCTTCAGGAAATAGCAAGTAGTGTTAAAGCATATTATGTTAGGAGTAGGGTATCAGTCCCAGAGGTTTACGCTGATATCCCAGCACAATACGATGACCAATTTGATTATGATGCACTTCGAAATGGGTTTTCACAAATACCCTTTTCCAAGCATGAGTATAAAGGAGAGAAGTATAAGGGAGATACGAGTGGGTATAGGAATTTAGTTGCGACGGTTGGTCAGGAAACAGAAGATTTCTTGCAATCGGTACGTGTTGTATAAGAATAGGATTGCTTCCATGCTCCCTCCCATAGTTTTATGATAATATAAATTCAGGTGAATAGTAAATGAAGATTGGACTACTACTTCCGTCAGTATATATGGGAAGCAAATATGGGGATAAAATTTTTGCACCCAAGGAATTGTTTATTAATTTAGCCAATGGTCTGGTTGATAAGGGGCATGAGGTTTATGTTTATGGAGCTCCAAATACTAAGACCAGGGCTCATCTGTTGGTTGGAGAAGAAGACCTCATAAATCAGGATTTCATAAGTGCTAAGTCACTTGGATTGGATCGTCTATCAAAGCTAAAAACTGCACACACTGCGACAAAAATTGAATACGAGATAGACCTTACGACTAAAGCATATTTGCACGCAAAGGAAAAGAAATTGGATATTATGCATTCTTACCACGATTTTATGGCTCACTATGTAAATAAGTTAGCGCCTATAAAAACGATTTATACAATTCATGATCCAAAGCCTTTAAGAGAACATCTAGGGTATTGGCGGTTGAAAAATTTTAATAAGGATAACTATATATTTATAAGTAAGTCTCAGCTTAATAAATTTAACGGTATGGTCAAGAGTGTTGGTGTTATCTATCACGGGGTCGATACGGTCAAATTTCAATTTGACAAAAAAGGTGGAGACTACCTGGCTTTTTTAGGAAGATATATCAAAGAAAAGGGAGTAACTGAGGCTATTTATGCTGCAAAAAAAGCAGACAGGACTCTAAGGATGGTTGGAGACGATGCATATAGGGCTCTGCCTTATTTTCAAAACAACGTTCTGCCTCATCTTAAAAAAGGAGTTGTTGAGGACGAAACATTTTTTGGAGAAGGAGACCGGGATAAATTCTTAAGAGAAGCAAAAGCTCTTCTTTTCCCAATCCTTTGGGATGAACCTTTTGGAATGGTAATGATCGAGGCAATGAGCAGCGGAACTCCAGTTATAGCATTTAACAAGGGAAGCGTTTCAGAAGTAATAAAAGATGGCGTGACAGGTTTTATAATCGAGCCGGACGACAGGAATAAGGCAAGCAGGTGGATTATTAAAAAAACCGGCAGGGATGGGATGCAAGAGGCGATAAATAGGATTTATAGCATGAATGATGAGGAGTATGCGGAAATGAGGGATCAAGCAAGAAAACACATTGAAGACAATTTTACGGTTGAAAAGATGGTAGAAGATCACGAAAAAGTCTACAAAAAAATTATTGCAAGTTAAGATTATGTCAGATTTCCAATTTTTAAAAGATAAGTCAGGAAAGTGGCTAATTTCTGCTCCCAAAAGGTCGGCGCGGCCAAACGAGGCAAATGGAGACGAGCCATTTTGTCCTTTTTGTCCCAAAACAGTTGATAAAGAGACGGAGTTGTATAGGACAGGTGGCTCAGGCCTGTCTTGGAAAATTCTAGTAGTTACCAATAAATATCCTTTTGCGCCAATCCACGAGATTATAATCCATTCCCAAGACCATCATAAAAATTTCGACGAGCTTCCGCTTGATCAAACAGAAGCTATTATTAATACCTACCGTAAAAGATACAATCTGCATAAAAGTAAAGGCCAAGTGTACATATTCCATAATAAAGGAGAGAAGTCAGGGGAAAGCCTTGTTCATCCTCACACTCAGCTTGCCGTAATAGCAAAAAAAGTGAAGCTGGACATACCGGAAATGGACAGAAAAGATAACACTGGGGTTTTTGATGCCGGTTTTTTCGATATTTTTTGCCCGAAGACCAGTAGATGGCCGGATGAAGTATGGGTAGCACCAAAAAATGGCGGAACTCACTTTGGAGACATCACAGATGATGAAGTCCATACTTTTGCTAAGCTTATATATAGGCTCGTGCAAATCATGGATATTCGTCACGGCCACGAGTTTTCTTTCAACTTCTACATATATCCGGGAAAAGACTGGTATCTTAGGCTTATACCTAGGGAAAAGATATTGGGGGCATTTGAGTTGGGAACGAGCGTAATAATAAATACTCAGGATCCGAAAGAGACCTTCAGATTCATTGAGGAGCATTTTAATAATCCAATTGTAGAACGAATTCAAGAAAATAGAGCTGAATACTACAGGAAAGCTTAGTTTCACAACTTCTAACTACTGACTTCTGACTGCTAATAAGTTTTAGGAGTTAGAGCAAAGTGTCTTAGAGGTTAGTAGTTGTAAGCCCTTGGCTTAGTCTTCTTTTATCTGGATTCCAAGGAGGTAGAGTATTGCTTCTTTTCTATATCTTCGGTCTCCTCGGGAATTAATTCTTATCGCAGGAAGCTTTCCTCTTTTACCCCACCTTTTTAGAGTGAGCGGAGAGACCCTGAGAACTGAAGCTGCTTCCCTTACTGTGAGGAGATCTGGAAGGTGGTTTATTGATAGTGTTTGATCAGCCATAGCCTTAGTAGTAATGCTTAGGTCATCAATTCGTATGATAACACTCTACAAAATAACAAAGTGATACATCATTGTCAATAGGGTAAATTGCTAAAGCCACAAAAAAACCCTCCGTCCGAATCTTAATCATTGATTTGGGAGGGTTTTTTGTTATTTAAGCTCTACTGTTGCTCCGGCTGCGGTTAATCTCTCTTTAGCTTCTTGTGCAGTTTTCTTATTAACCTGAGTGAGCGCTTCCTTTGGAGCTTGATCTACCAAATCTTTTGCTTCTTTAAGGCCAAGCGTTGGGACCAATTCTCTTAAGGCTTTAATGACAGCAATCTTATTTGCTCCGGCACTTGCGATTACCACATTAAAGACTGTTTGTTCTTCTGCTGCTTCTCCCGCGTCAGCTGCCGCTGGTGCTGCCGCTGGTGCTGCCATAGCTTGAGCAGATACTCCGAATTTTTCTTCGAGAGCTTTAACCAGCTCTGCGAGTTCGAGAACTGACATTTCTTCTACTGCTTTTAATAAATCGTCTTTTGAAAATTTTGCCATTATTTATCACCCCCTTCGGTTGTAACGTCTGTATTCTCGGTTGGTTTGGTGTCAACTGGCTCTACCGCTTCTTCAGCAGTCTGTGGCATAACATCTGCTGTTGGTTCGGCTGAAACTTCTGGATCTTCCCGTGCTGGGGTTGCTACTTCTTCTGAAGGCGCTTGCACTGTAACGGGCATGGCTTCATCTGTCGCTTGGACTACCGGTTTTGGAGCCGCGACAGAAGCTTGGGATGCAGGCTTATTCTTGGAAATCTCGTTAAGAACAAATACAAGCTTTTGAAGATTTGCATTTAAAACGAATACCAAGCCTGAAATAGGGGAGTTGAGCATTCCTGCGAGCTGAGCAAGTAGGGTTTCTTTATTGGGAAGTGAGGCAATCCTTAAGACTTGCTCCTCATCGAGTGACTGTCCGTCTAGGATTCCTATTTTTATCTTCGGAAGTCCAGCAGTCTTATTTAGCTTTGCCAGCTCTTTTAGAGCATCTAAAAATTCTCCCTTAACAAATAGAACTGCTGTTGGTCCTTCGTATGTATAGTCTTTAAGAAGATCGGCGTATTTTTTGCTTTTTTCAACGGAAATTTTAAGGAGTGTATTTTTGGTTATCGAGAATGAAGCATTTTTTTTCTTCAGCTCTTTTTTAAGCCCCTCAAGCTGGTGATGCGTGAGGCCTTGATAATCTGTTAAGACCACGCTGTCTGAGCCCTCAAGTCTCTGGAAGAGTTCTTCGACAACAACTTCTTTTCTTGCTCTACCTGCTTTTTTTGTTGGTTGCTTAATTTTAGGCATATTCGGTCAATTTTTAATTTCTAATTTTCAATTTTCATTGAATGTTTCAATTTGTTAATTCAATAAAAAAAGCTTCCGTAAGGAAGCCTACTAAATACCAAATACTAACTACTTGATACTGTTTCGCCTCGGCAGGTCTTATTTATGTGCCCGCTGTCTTAGGTGAAAGAATAATATCATCTGATGCGGTGAATGTCAATCTATAACCTGTAGTTATTTAGCTCTTCGGGAATTATTCTATCTTATAGTCCTGTCTGAGTAAGCTAAAGAGTTGTTGGCGCAGGAAGAATGAGATTTGAGGGAACTTCTCTGGTTGCTTCCCCCGGATGATATCCCGCGTATATTGTCACTTCTCGTTCGTCTTCAGCTAAGGGCGTTTTTGTTACCCGAACGATTATTTCTGCTATTTCGGAAGCTGTCGGGGTAGGAAGGGCAAATTTCTCATTTCCCACTCGACTTGCCTCTTCAAGAACGGGAACAAATCTGTCCATCAAGTCTCCTATGGGGGTTTTCAGTATCACAGACGCAACAATATTATAGTACATGGCCCCGGCACCTCTTGCCAGATAGGCTAGGTTTATTGCAGCCTCAGCTTTAGTTATTCCGATCGCTCTATAGTGCTCAGGGCCAACGTATACCTCATCGAGTCTTTTGCCTGCATTGTCTGGGTGCTCTAGGGCAATTCTAGTTATCTCAGAAACAGTACTTGCTAAATATATTATTTTACTTCCTTGATTCAGTAGCCCTTGGTCCATTAACCTTCGCCCGAGCGCAAGCGTTGCCTCTGAGTTAATCCTGCGCGCTTGATCAAAAACCGCTTCGCTTATTGCTTTAAAATCATCTCTGGATCTCTGAAGTTGATCTGCCTCGAGTTTTCTGTTTTTTTTGAGTTGAAGCGTTAATTTTCCAAAAGCTCTCCCGAAGTCCCACATTGCAGCATCAAATCCACCGGCAGCCAGAGGGTAATAGTCGACTGTTTCTCCAAACCCTAGATCAAGCTCTTCTAAAGCTGCATCAACCCCTTCAGCATCGGTTAAATCTACGACGAAAGATTCAATTAATGAAGAATCGGGGTGGGGAAGGCTTTCCTTTAATTCCTGAAACTTTTTATCGGTTCTAGTACCCACTATAACCCTTCTTCCCTCTTTGGCAAGAAGTCTTACTATTTCGGAGCCCGTCCCACCGGTACCTCCGGTAACAAATGCGATATTTGATTTTCCTCGTTCTGTTTCGTTTATCGTGGGTAGTCTTAACGGACTTAGTTCTGCTGCCATATCTATTTTGAGCAGGAGAAAATATTAAACTACTATTTTTATTCCTGGAGACATAGTGGATTTTAGGGTGACATTTCGGATTTTACTTTTATTAACCGCTTTAATTGCAGTATTAATGTTTTCAGACAGTTTATCCGGTCCCAGCGATATTTTGCCTACCATGAGATGGACAATTGGAGCCTTAGTTTCGGATCTGAAATTTATTTGTCCGCCTTCAAACTTCTTGATTATTTCCTCCGGTTTGTCGGTAATTGTGCCTGCTTTTGGATTTGGCATAAGGCCGCGGGGTCCCAGAACTTTTGCTACGTGGGCGAGCTTGGGCATCATTTCGGGTTTGGCGACCAGAATATCAAAGCTAATCTTTCCTTTTTCAATTTCTGCGATAAGCTCATCAGTTGCTTCCACAACGCGAGTCTTTTTTCCGGTTCCATGGGGAAGGGTCATATTTCCTGAAACCGACCCCTCAAGAGTATTTATATGAAGCTCGACAGTCTCGTCAAATCCGGCTTTTTCAAATTTTGAAAGGATTCCTAGGGCTTCTTTAAGGGAATATTGCTTGTTTTTATCGAGCTTTACGATTTTTGCTGTATATTTTTTGGACCTTTCTTTCTTTTTGGAAGCTTTCTTTGATTTTCCGCCAGTTTGTTTGGACTTTTCTTTTTCCTCTCCCTCCTTTGCTTCTTCGGGGGGCAAGTCAATTTTTGCTAGTTCTTCTTCTGTAGGCCCTACCATTACGACTCTTTCTCCGCCGCCCATACCCGGAAGATGAGTTTTTTCAGAACCTTTTTCTTTTTTTACCTTCTTTTTTGGCTCCTCTGCTCCTTCTCCTATGGTTTTTACTCTTATCTTTCCCATATGCTCCTTTCAGTCGCAAATACGAAATCCGAAGCACGAAATCCGAAACGTTTTTGAACTTTTGAAAATTCTAATTTGTTTCGAGTTTCGAAATTCGATATTCGAATTTACTCAACTCGTACTCCCATACTTCTTGCAGTTCCCTCAACAACCAATCTTGCCTGATTTAGGTCATCGGTATTTAAATCTTCCATTTTTGCCTTTGCAATTTCTTCGGCTTGAGCGCGCGTGAGTGTTCCTGCCTGCTCAAATCCGGGCTTTTGAGATCCTTTTTCCCGGCCTATGGCTTTTTTGATCATCTCTGCAACAGGCGGTTTTTTAGTAATAAATGAGAAGGTTCTATCTTCGTAAACCGTGATAACTGCAGGAATAAGACTTCCTCTTTGGTCTGCAGTTCGCGCGTTAAATGCGCTCACAAATTCCATTATGGGGAGTCCGTGCGGGCCGAGCGCTGTTCCCACGGGTGGGGCAGGAGTCGCAGCTCCCGCAGGGATTGTGATTTTAATTATTGTCTTAATTTTCTTTGCCATGAATCTTTATTGATTATTTATTAAGTGCTATTGACTATTTGACTGACCTGAAATAATAAATTGTCATTCGTCAATAGTCGTTAGTCAATCATTCTATAGTTTGTTAACTTGCAAAAAGTCGAGCTCTACCGGTGTTTCGCGTCCGAAAATAGACACCAATACTTTTAGTTTGCCCCTTGCTTCATCTATGTCGTCAATAGTGCCCAAAAAGTCGTTAAAGGGTCCGTC
>Ga0209211_10001971_pt1 | contig 36793 bp, 30 predicted proteins | sample RifGroA2_FD_183992 | JGI IMG/M metagenome (GOLD analysis project Ga0209211, IMG submission 183992) | Groundwater microbial communities from Rifle, Colorado, USA - Groundwater A2 (SPAdes) (version 2) | ecosystem: Environmental > Aquatic > Deep subsurface > Groundwater | place: Rifle, Colorado... | reverse complement strand
CTTGAAGGACATGAAAAAGACGATGTTCGTCCGATCACAGGCTGGGCAAGAGCGATCACTGGAAAAAGCGCGGAAGAACAGGCGAGCGGATCATGGGACGGCTGGATCAAACTCTCTGGAAACGCGGAAGACGGAACGCCGTACGGACTTTCGTTAAACAAAGACGCGGGCGAACTTTCAGGCTGGATGTACGGAGGCGACATTATCGGCTGGATAAGCGCGAATTGCAAAAACAGAAACAACTGCGAGGTAGTTTCTTATAACGTAAAATCATTATCTTTATAATAGATCAGTTGAATTTTATATTATGTTTCCTTCTATCACAAAAGCGATTCAAGATATAAAACAAGGCAAAATGGTGATTGTCGTTGACGACGAAACCCGAGAAAACGAGGGGGATTTAATTATGGCGGCAAAATTTATAACGCCGGAAAAATTTGCGTTTATGCACGATTGCGGCCGAGGTCTGATATGCGTTCCGATGGAAAAAGAGCGCGCAAAAAAGTTAAACTTATGGCCTATTGTTCCGGATGATCTGAATACCGAGTTTACGAAGTGTAAGTTCATGGTGTCGGTAGATTACAAAAATCCGAAATCCGAAATCCGAAATCCGAAATTAGACGAATACAAAACTGGCGTTTCATTTGTCGCGCGAACGCGTACAATTCAGAAACTCGCTAATCCAAAAGTGAATGCCGATAATTTCGTCCGCCCCGGCCACATTACGCCGCTTGTTGCCGACAACTGGGGAGTGCTCGCCAGGGACGGACATACTGAAGCCGCTGTTGATCTGGTGCGTCTTTCCGGCATCGCGCCGCGAGTGGCTGTGCTTGTTGAAATTTTGAAAAAAGACGGCGCTATTGCGCGAGGTCAATATCTAAAAACTTTCGCGCGCAAATATGGACTTACGCTCATAACAATTGCGGAGTTGGCAGATTATCGCAAATGCAATGAAAAATTGGTTGAACGCGCCGCGTCAGCTCATCTTCCAACTCGTTTCGGAAAGTTTATCGTGCATATATATAAAGAAAGAATAACAGGCAAGGAGCACGTTGCGCTTGTAATGGGGAGCATTGACAACAATACGCCTGTTTTAACCCGTGTGCATTCGCGATGTTTGACTGGAGACGTATTCCATTCCCTTCGCTGTGATTGCGACAGTCAGCTCCACTTTGCGCTTGAGACAATAGCAAAGCGCGGGGTAGGAGTGCTTGTGTACTTAAACCAAGAAGGGCGCGACATCGGCCTTACCGACAAAATCAAATCTTACGCGCTTCAAGAGCGTGGATTAGATACAGTAGAAGCAAACATCAGGCTCGGCTATAAGCCGGATATGCGCGTGTACCACATCGGCACGCAAATTTTGCGCGATCTTGGGGTTTCAAAAATGGAGCTTATGACGAATAATCCAAAAAAAATCGTCGGATTGGAGCAGTATGGTTTGGAAATCGTCCGCCGAGTGCCGATTGTAATTGAATCTAATGAGCACAATAGGAAATATCTTTCCGTTAAGCGCGATAAACTGGGGCATCTTTTGCATTAATATTTATCTATCCTGTATAGTACACTTGACAATTTAGATAGTTAAATTGTATACTGTAACTATGAACTACATTCAAAGAAAAGCAGAAATATACTTGCAAAAAGACTTATCAACGACAAAGGTTGTCATTGTGTTGGGTGCTCGGCAAGTGGGCAAAACAACGCTTGTTCAGCATATTCTTAAAGAAAACGCAGTATTTTTAAATTTAGACATTGAAGTAGATAAAAATCGGTTAATGTCCGCATCTTCTCTTGCACCCAAAGAGGCTTTAAAAAACTTCGGCAATCCAAAATTTTTAGTCATTGATGAAGCTCAAAGATTAACAGACGCCGGCCGCATCGTTAAGGGCTGGCATGACGCGCAGTTGCCAGTTAAGATAATTCTGCTCGGATCTTCCAGTTTAAATTTGCTAAACCAAACAGCGGAAAGTTTAACTGGCAGAAATGTGAAAATTTTTTTACCGCCGCTGATTTTTGAGGAAATTTTAGGAGCGCAATCATGGTATTCACCAGAATTTACAAAAAGCGCGCTCTATCAAAACTTTTCTAACCAAATTCAAGAGACGCTTATTCAAACGATTGTGTTCGGAAGTTACCCGGAAGCGATTGCGTCAGACGACAAAAAAGGCTACCTATTAAACCTTGTTTCCGACTATCTGTTAAAAGATGTCCTGCAAATTGGTTTGGTTAAAACTCCTGATCTTATTAAAAATTTGCTCATGCTTTTGGCTCACCAAGTTGGCTCTGAAGTATCAGTAAGCGAGCTTGCGTCAAACCTTAAAACAACAAGGGTTACTGTTGATCGGTATCTTGATCTTTTGGAGCAAACGTTTGTTATTTTCCGCCTTCCCGCATTCAGCACCAACTCGCGCAAGGAAATTGCCAAAAACCAAAAAATTTATTTTTGGGATACCGGCGTTCGGAATGCCCTTATCAATGAATTTTCTCTAAATCCCTTGCGAGGAGATATAGGCGCTCTGTGGGAGAACTGGGTAATTGCGGAGTTTGGGAAGCAAAATGCGCTGATCGGCAAAAGAAAAAATCTTTATTTCTGGCGGGCGCGCACCGGCGGCGAGGTTGATTTAGTTATTAAGGAGGGTGCAAAAATAAACGCCTATGAAATTAAATGGTCAAAAAAATCAGTTTCCCGTCAATCGTTCAGTTTAAAATATGGCGCACCTGTGCAGTTGATTGATAGCTCAAATCCATTGATTCAAATTTAGAATTCTATTTATATGTCTACTCTAATCTCACAGCCTAACAAACCGCAATCTAATCGTTTGCGTTTAAAACCACTACAATGGATAGTACCGCTTGTCATCCTTTCCGCGCTCGTCGGCGGATATTTTGCGTATCAAAATTACATGCTCCAAAAAACAACGCGCGAAATAACCGCTCCTACACCAGCATTATCAAGCGATGCAGTGACTTTAGATGATTACAATGGAAAAAAAGTTGAGGTGCAGGGCTCTCTCAAAGAAGGCTATCCGGTAGATGACGGTCCACAGTACATGCAAGTGGTTGCGGTAAAAGAAATGAAGTGAGGCGTACAAATGGACATATCCACGCTTGTGGATTTGGAAAATATAATTGAAAATTAATGCGGCAACCCTGCCAGTTAACGGCGCGTTGCCACAATTTTTACTCTATGCCCAATCTCAAAAAAACTCTCTCGTTTCTCGTTGTCTCTTTTATTGCCGTAGCGCAATTTGCCGCTTTTGCGCCAAAGGCACAGGCGTGCCTGTGTGCCTTTCCTGATCCAGATCCACAAAAAATGGTTGAGAAAGCGTGGGAAGAGTATGACGTTATTTTTTCTGGGGAAGTAACATCCGTAAGCAAAACCAAATACGACGACGATGGGATGGTTCCACCAATCCCCTATGCAACCACTATTTTCCTTCAAGTGTTCCAAAATTGGAAAGGGATAAACCAAGGTCAAAGCCAAGTCATAAGGACAGGAGATGGTGAATTTGATTGTGGGTATACCTTCCAAAAAGGCGAACGATACTTGGTTTATGCACAAAAATACGATGTCTCGGATTTTATCACAAGCGGGTGTGGTCCCACCAAAAAGCTCGTGGACGCAAGCGAGGATATTAAATACTTGAATAAATTAAGCAGTGAAACGTCAACAGCTCAAACAAACGACCCCTCCATGCTCCCGGGCGGAACGCTAAACGTCATCACAAAAGAAGGCGAGGGTGTCAAAGAATTTCCCTTGAAACACACCGATGTCCGCGCAGAAATTTCCGGCTTTATCTCGCGCGTTACTGTAACGCAAGAGTTCGTGAATCCGTATACTGAACCGATAGAAGCGGTGTACACTTTCCCGCTTCCCCAAAACGCGGCAGTTGACGCTATGGAGATGAAGATAGGCGAGCGCGTGATAAAAGCGCAAATCAAAAAGCGCGAGGAAGCGCGGCAATTATACGAGGAAGCGAAAGATAGCGGAAGGCGCGCGGGATTATTAGAACAAGAACGTCCTAACATCTTCACTCAATCTGTCGCAAACATTTTGCCCGAAGATTCCATCTTCATCACGATTCAATACATTGAAACTTTGGAATACGAGCGCGGCACATACACGTTTGTGTTTCCGATGACGGTTGGTCCGCGATACATTCCGTTTGGAGGAGTGGCGGATGCCGAGAGCATTACGCCGCCAGTGTTAAAACCCGGCGAGCGATCAGGACATGATATTTCGCTTGCGGTGGAGATAGACGCGGGTTTTGCAATTAACGATATTAGGTCAAAAAATCATAAAATTTTAAAAGTTACTGATTACTTTGGTTCTGTGAACAGAAGTGTTTATGCGCGTTATATAGAGTTAAGTGCTCTTGACTCCATCCCAAACAAAGACTTTATTCTTGAATACGATGTCGGCGGAGATGAACCGCAATTCACGCTTCTTACGCACAAGAAACCAGATTCAGACCACGGCTACTTTGTTCTTATCGCGCAACCTCAACTTACGCCAACGCAAGATGAGATCACGCCAAAAGAAATGATTTTTGTGGTTGACAGCTCCGGCTCCATGCACGGCGAGCCTATTTCGCGCGTAAAGCAGGTAATGCGCTACGCGATAAAAAACTTAAACCCCAACGACACATTTTATCTTTTCAGCTTTTCAAACGAAGTAAGCGCGCTTTCTGAAACTCCGCTTGCAAACACGCCGGAAAACATAGAAAAAGGCTTGCGCTATATCAACGAACTTGAGGGAGGAGGAGGCACCGAAATGTTAAAGGGCGTCAAAGCGGCCTACGCACTGCCAAAAGACGACAACCGTTTGCGTTATGTGGTAATGCTTACTGATGGATACATTGGAAACGAAGACGCGATTCTTGCGGAAATCCAAGCCCATCAAAACGACGCGCGGTTTTTCAGCTTTGGCATCGGCTCATCGCCAAATCGCTTTTTGATTGAACAGATGGCGATGCAAGGGAAGGGCATTTCATTTTACTTAAACCTCACAGAAGACAGCGACAAGGTGATACGCGATTTTTATGAACGGATCGCGAATCCTGTGGCAACCGATATAGAGATAAACTGGGGAGACGAGGGCGTGAGCGAAGTATACCCAAACCCGCTTCAAGATATTTTTTCCGCTAAACCTTTGTATGTCATCGGAAAATATACGGTTGCGGGATACAGGTTTATTACGATTAAAGGCAAAATTCAAGGGGAACCATTTGAAACGCAACTTCTTGGCGAAAACCCAGAGGATGTGTATGGCGCGATAACATTCCCACAACAAAACACTGAAAACGAAGGTCTCGCCTCCATCTGGGCGCGGCAAAAAGTGAAATCGCTTGAAGCGTCCATGTACCGCGGAGAAAATCCGCAAACTGTTGAAGAAATCACCAACCTCGCCCTTGCCTACTCAATCGTTACCAAGTACACCTCGTTTGTCGCGTTTGAAGAAAAACCGGTAACAGATCAGCCCGGAAAAACCGTGCAAGTGCCGGTTGAACTTCCCGAAGGCGCAAGTTATGAGGGGATATTTGGAAGCGAAGACAGTGCCGTACAAGAAACATACAGCGATCCAAGCGGTTATGCGCCCTCTGGCTCGCTTGGCCAAGCCCAAGATAGGGGCACAACGTTTGGAGGAAACATTGGGGTTAGAACAAGTGACGTACGCGACACCGTGCGAACCGTTGCAAACTTGCTCTTGTCTGGACTGGGCATTCTCTTTCTCATTATAACAATTATTTCTTCAGCAGTTCTCGCAACTCGCGCCTTCAAAAAACCGCCAACGTCGTCAAGGGCAAAAAAATATCTCATCATTGGAATTGCTGGTTTAGTCATTATACTCATCATCTGGACCATTATCAGTTACTTGAGCCTCGGTTTTTCAGCGGCAATAGGTTAATCTAAAACGATGGACACCATACTCGCTCTTATTGTAATAGCTTTCATCCCCCTTGCGCTTGTTGTCGCGTTTATCGTGTTTGCTCAAAAAGCGCTTCACTCCTTGCGGGATTATCTCAACGCCAATCCGCAATAGAGTATCCAAACTACAATACAGCCATTATTATTTCAGGAGACGGAGATTTCCACTGTCTCATTGAATACCTAGAGAAAAAGGGTAAACTAGGCAGGATTATTATTCCTAACCGAAAAAGCTATTCAAGACTCCTTGGTAAGTTTAGAAGATATATGGATTTCATGGATTCTCTCCGGAAAAAATTGCGGGCAAAATAAAAAAGGGGGACGGAACCCATAGGTCGTTTCCCCTTCGTGATATGGTTAGTGTAGCGCATTATTGGGCTATGTGTCAAGATTCAAAATAGAGCTCTTTGGAACAATTAAAAACAGTGCTTGCCAAAGATGAGCGGCTGGTGAATGAAAGCGGCGAACTGCTCAAAAATAAAATTATTGAACTGGCGATAAAACTGGAGAAATAATTACCAGCATCAAAGAGGTTGCTCACCAGATGCCAATCAAAGTGTATAATCCAAAAATTTCTTCTCCGAACACCTATTTTGTTATTATTGATTACGTTCCTATTCTCGTGCATAATAAAAATATAGGCAAAGGCGATATTTTAACATCGCCTCGTTCATCTCTATGAAAAATCTCAAAAAGAAGCAGGTAGATAAAACGTATGAATAAACCGCACGAGTATTATATCCGCCGTTGTTTGGAACTTGCCGGAATGGGGAATCCGCATCCTAACCCATATGTTGGGGCTGTTGTAGTTCATGGAAATGGGGAGATCATCGCAGAAGGGTATCATAATATGGCAGGAGAGGAGCACGCGGAGGCGCAGGCATTACATAAGTCCAAAGTCAACATTCAAAATGCAAAATTATATATCAATCTTGAACCTTGTTGTTATATCGGAAGAGTACATCCGTGCACAGATGCGATCATTTCATCAGGGATTAAAACAGTCATTGTGGCGATGAAGGATCCAAACCCGCGAGTGAACGGCAAAGGTATTGAAATTCTGCGGCGCTCCGGCATCAAAGTAACAGTTGGAGTTCTTCAAAAAGAAGCTCGCCTCTTAAACGAACAGTTCGTTACATTTCACGCAAAACATCGCCCATTTATCGCTTTGAAACTCGCGACGACTCTGGACGGAAAAATTGCAACGCGCGCCGGCGATTCAAAGTGGATTACCTCTCTAAAAATGCGCGCGCACACGCGGTTACTCCGAGCGCGTCATCAGGCTATACTTATCGGCGTCAATACTGTTTTGAAAGACGATCCTCATCTTGGAGCGCGGAGTTTCGGGAAACGAGACCAAATGCGGATAATCCTGGATTCAAAACTTCGTTCGCCGCTTAAAGCAAAGGCTCTCCGTGATAAAAATGTTATTATTGCGACAACTTCACGCGCTACGCTGAAAAAAATAAAATCCCTTGAAAAACAAGGGATATTTGTGTGGGTTTGCGCTTCTGATCGTCGCGGCTTTGTGCATCTTCCAAAATTTATGGAACGCATGCGCGATCACGGTATTATAAGTTGTTTTGTTGAAGGAGGCGGGCGTGTTGCATCTTCTTTCTTAAGCGAAGGACTGGTTGATAAAATATACTGGGCGATCGCGCCAAAAATTCTTGGGGATGAAAAAGCGGTTTCAGCTATTTCCGGACGTGGTATTTTAACAATGAGGAGTGCTATGCGGCTTAAAAACGCGCGCTACACACAGATTGATGATGATATACTTTGCGAGGGGTATACGCGCTAAAACTTTATCATAAACACCGCGCCTTGGTCTAAAACATAAATTTTCTTTTCTCCCTCATCAACCGCAAAGTCCTTGACATGCGAGAATTCCTCGGCTGTAAGTTGAGTTAAGAGCTCTCCGTCTTTTTCGAGAATAACAATACGATTTGTGCCAGCATCCAAAATATACAGATACTTAAGATCAAGATCAGTGAAAAGTTTGACAGGTTTCGTAAGCGGCGGGGAAATTGTGAACGAAAAAGGCTCTCTCGCGCCTTTGAAAAATTTGAGTATCTCGCCGTTTTGTTTCAAAACCCAAAGAGTGCTGTCTATTGCGAGATCCGTTGCGTCGTCAAGTGAAACAGCCGAGCCTTCTTTCAACCACGAAGTTTCTTGCGTGAAACCGGTGATTGAGCTTGAATATTTGAAGATTTTATTCTCTGGCGCCACCACATATAATTTATTTTGATAGATTTCAGACGCAAGCGGCGCTCCTTTCCATCCGCGATTCCATTCCAATGCTTTAATAGTTTTTTTCTGGATTTGCAATTCAGCTAGCGTCCCAAGTTCATGGTAGAGAATAATGCCGTCCCCGGTTTCATCAATAGAGCGGCTTATTTTACCTATCTCTCCTGCTGTCGTTACATCTAATTTTATCGGTTGTGGCGAGGAAACAGATAAGTGGTGGAAATCCCCGCTTAGCGTGTCAATTAAGAAAAAATCATCATCTTTGCGAATGATGTCGGTTGCAGAGATGCCGGTTAGCTCCGCAACAAGCGTTGCATTCGTCAGCCCGACTCCTTCAGCAAGAAGAATTTGCGTTTTCACTTTTTTTTCAAGTAACCGCTTCTCGCGAGCATGTTCCGGCGCGTCTTCCGGAAGAGCGGAAACAAGCGCGCTTATCTGAAGAAGAGACTGCTTTGCTTCCTCTTTTTTGTCAACAATGAGATCATTTTGCGCTTCTATAAACGTTGCCTGTATAAGAGCGACATTTTCCTCAAAAGTTTGAATTGCTACCTGTGTTTGATTTTTTTCGGAATTATCGCGATTATTGTCAGTTTTAAGAAATCCGATAAGCTTTACTCCTACGACAATAATAATGAGAGCGATCACAATCGCAAGAACAATTTTTTTGTTCATAAAGGATTTTCCGTCTCTGCTTCCAGGTTTTTTCCCAGATTTTTGGTAGAGATGGGCAATATTTTTAATATGTTGAATCTCCGGCTCTTTTTCAGGAGTTTCAACTTTCAGAGATTGCGCAATAGGTTTTATAGTTCTTAGCTCATGCTTTACTACATCTTTACCTTTCTGTATAGGAACAGTCTCTTCATCATCAACTGCTTTACATATAACTGCTCCAAACATCTTTGTCCCGGGAGCTTTTTTCAGGATAGTTTTTAATTCGGAAATCGCTTCTTTAGGAGAGTTATCTATCGAGATTTTTCGTAATTTTTCTTGAGAGACGTAGTCTAGGATACTGTCAGAAACAAAAAGGATCGCAGAATCTTTGGTGAGCGTTCCGCTGTAGATATTGCTGAATACTTTCACCGGGTTAACAGCTTCGCTTAAAGCATTTTCCGTAATTTGTATAATTTCATCAGATCCGTTGTCTCGTGAAATCAAAAATGCGCTTATAGAATGTACTTTCGCAAAATGTACCTCTCCATTGCAACATGCCGCAATAAGAAGCGAGGAGTGTGAAAGCCAGTCATTTTTTGTGTGTTTCAAAGTTTCACTAATGCCCAAATTTACTTTCTGAAGAGCATCTTCCAGGGCTTTTTCCGGTTCTCTGGCAATAGAGTGAAAGTAATGATATTCCGAGTCCTCAATAATATGTTTTATGATTTTTTTAGTTTCTTCTCCGGCGTCTCTGATTTCAAGAAGAATCGTCAGCTCGCCTAAGTTTTCATCGTATTTTGAAATATGAACAGAAAACTCACCCGCTGTTTGGTGAGCATTTTCTAAAAGTATGGCGGAAGAGTATTTCATGGAGTTTGACAATTATTGTTATGCTCTCTATATTATAGTTATAGGGCGTAACAATGGCAAATATGTTTGAACAAATTTTTGGTTCAAAAACGCGTGTGCAGTTGATTACTATTTTTTTAAGGAATCCTGATAAGGGATTTTATGTGCGAGAACTATCGCGCATTACAGGGCAGTATATCAATTCTATACGTCGTGAACTTGAAAATTTAGAGCATTTCGGACTTCTGAAGACAGAAAGGAAACTGAAAAAGAAATTTTATCTTACAAATGACACGTTTTTTTTACTTCCAGAATTGCAGAATTTATTTTTGAAAGGACGCGTATTCCTTGAGAATGATCTTACAACGGCGCTGAAAGATGTTGGAGATATACAACTGCTTGTGTTTACTGGAAATTTCACCGGAGTTGATACGCAAACTGATCTGCTCATAGCGGGAAAGGATATTGAAACTCACCGCTTGCGCCAAATTCTTGAGAATTTTTCTTTAACAGTTGCGCACGAGATTCGCTACACAGTGCTTTCCGCTTCAGACTACGAGTATCGCCGTGAAATCGCCGATAAATTTTTACAGGAAATTTTTCGGAATAAAAATATCGTGTTGGTTGATAAATTTGGAACTTGGTAGCGGGGGTGGGATTCGAACCCACGGCCTCGTGGTTATGAGCCACGCGAGCTGCCTCTGCTCCACCCCGCGAGAATACTTCAAGAAGAAGTTTACATTTTACATCTATGTCTGTCAAGAAACTAATTCCTCTTACCGAAGATCGTGGGCAATTAAGGGAAAAGGTTGCCTCTGCTCTTCAGTATTATGAATTGCCGAAAGAAATCACGATTGAAGTTTTAGAAGAGTGGATGAATGAAACAACCACTCCTCTTCCGGTTATTACACGTATTTTTAAGCACGCGTATTTTGAATCAGAAATAGAGGCGGAAACGCTTTTGAGTTTACTCACTCGCCTATGGAACGTTACGCCTCGCCGAGAACTAAACGGACTTTCTCCAGAGCAAAAGCTCGCAACCGAGCTCATAAATCCAAAAAATGAAACCTGAAAATAACAGAAGCCGCTATCATTATAAAATCGCCAGCGCAAAACCGCGCTCCATACTCATTAAAAACGCGCCGTATCTTATAAGCGCAAATGAAAGAGATGAGGTAGATGTGACGGCTGACGCTTCAGTATATATTGAAAACGGAGAAATTCTAGCCGTATATGCTCGCGGCAAGAAGCATGGTATTGTAAAAGAAACACCTGATCTCATCTATGATGCCGGGGCGAGAGGAGGCGTCGTGCTTACTCCAGGATTTGTGAACTCGCACGCGCATCCGACTATGTACCTCATGCGTTCCGCAATGCTTCTTGATTACGGACAGCATCTTGACGAAACGATCGCAAAGATGCCGCTTTGGCAAAAACATATTACAGGAAGCGCGCTTGCCACATCCATTCTTGGCGATCTTACTGAAGAACAGCGCGGAGGCATTACGACAACTGTAAACCATAATGCTGTATTTAACGAAGTTGACGAGGCCGCAGAACTTACAGGTCAAAGAATTATAAATTGCGTGAGCGCGGTTTCAAACACTAATCCAAAGAGCAGTTTAGATACGGCGCTTGCATACTTTCGCGCTGAAAAGCGCCGTCTTTCAAAAGGAGGAATCGCGTTGCATTATTTATTTAAAGTTGATGAAGAACTCCTTCGCCGCATCAAAAGTTCGCAAGCCGAGGATGGGATATTGCTTACAATCCACTTTGCCGAAAGCCAGGGAGTTGCCGAGCATTGCGTGCGCAAATTTGGAGTGCGGGAAACAAAGCTTCTTCAAAAATATGGGCTTTTGAACGAATTAACTTTGTTATCGCATGTTCTACATGTAACAAACAAGGAGATTGAAGTTTTGGTGAATGCTCGTGTCGGCATTGTGCATCTTCCGACATCAAACAGCATTCATAAAAGCGGCGTTTTTGATTATCCAACTTTTGCCGCGTTTGGCGGCGCGCCTTACATCGCTCTTGGAACAGACAGTGTTGTGTCTAAAAGCCGTCTTGATCTTTTAACAGAAGCTTTTCAAACTCGCATGACGCATCTTCCGGAGTACACAGTGTATTACGAGGAGTTGTTTAAGATGATGACAGTAAACGGAGCGCGTATACTCAAAGAACCAACTCTCGGAAGAATTGCGCCAGGATTTTCTGCGGACATCGCGTTTTGGAAATTAAAAGATCGCGGATTCTTGCCGTTTGACGCAAACGATCCGAAGACGCTTATTGGAAATATAATCTCGCACGGAGGCCGGAGCGCGCGCGACTTAATGATTGACGGGCGTTTCGTTATCTCTGATCGCCGCCATAATTTTATTAACGAAAGCGCTTTGCTTGAAGACATTCAGAAAGCGCATATGGAAGTTCGCGCGCGCGTAGAGCTGGAAAAAGTTGGTTATGAATAATCAAGAAAAAGGCAACTCGTTTGTTTCATTCCTCCTTGAAACCGGATCGCTCGTATTTCGGGAATTTACGCTAAAAAGCGGCCGGGTGTCGCCGTATTTTTTTAATCTTGGGCAATTAAATACCGGGCGAGAACTCGCGCGAATTGGTGAATTTTACGCGGACAAAATTGTTGCAGAGTGGGGCGATGATTTTGATATTATTTTCGGCCCGGCATACAAAGGGATTCCGCTTGCGGTTTCGCTTGTTTCGTCTTTGTACGCAAAACATAATCTTGTAAAGAAATATAGTTCAAATCGGAAGGATGTAAAAACTTATGCCGATGCCTCGTCGCTTCTCGGATCTGATGTCAGTGAAGGAGACAAAATTATTTTAGTTGATGATGTTTTAACAACAGGCGAAACCAAACTTGAAGCCGTGAGGCTTTTACAAGCATTGGCAAATGTTGATATTAAAGGTTTGATAGTCGGCCTTGATCGATGCGAGTACGATACAGACGGACAAGACGCGATGTCGGAATTTACAAAAGCAACTGGCGTTCCTGTGAAAAGCATTGTTACCGTCTACGACCTGTTGCAGTATATGGATGAGTTGGATCCGGTGTATGGCGCGATTAAGCGGTATTTAGGGGAGTATGGCGTGGTAAGACAAACATTATGAATAACAGCATGCATCGCAAAAAAGACTCGGCGAAGATTGTGTGGGATTCAAAGCCACGCCGCGCGTCTAACCCCAAAGACATTGAATTTCAGACCGCAGAGGTGGTGATTCCGAATCCCGAAACCGCAGGGACATTGCCGATGTCTTTTCAGGATAAACTTTTTGGCGAAGAAGAATTAGACAAGCAAAAAATGAACCGCCTCATTTGGGGAGATAATCTGCTTGCCATGCATGCGCTTTTGAATCAGGGCTATGAAGGTAAAATTAACCTCATCTACATTGACCCGCCGTTTGATTCCAAAGCGGACTATTCGCATAAAATCAAACTTTCTTCTTCTGTCATTGCGAGCGAAGAAGCGAAGCAATCTCAAGACTTTGAGATCACCAAAGAGCCCTCGGTGATAGAACGGCTCGCCTACAAAGACACCTGGGCTGGCGGCACGGATAGCTATTTGGATATGCTCTACCCTAGATTGCAACTGATGAAGCGTCTCCTTGCCCCAGACGGCTCAATTTATGTGCATCTTGATTGGCATGTGGGGCATTATGTGAAAGTGATGATGGATGAAATTTTCGGAAAAGAGAACTTTGTGAATGAAATAGTTTGGGCATATACAGGACCAAGAAAATCAGGGCGATATTTTACGCGGAAGCATGATGTAGTTTTTCTGTATTCCAAGACAAATAATTATGTTTTTAATCCACAATATATTCCCCATAAGAGTGGGTTGCATAATACTGGCCAAGTTTTTGGCGGCGAAGGCGAAAATCTAGAAACAGTGAAAGAGCTTGAAGAACAAGGCAAACAAGTTGAGGACTGGTGGATTGATATTTGGGCGACAGAAAGATATAGAGAAGAGCTAGTTGGATACGATACTCAAAAACCAAGCCCACTTCTTGAAAGAATTATTAAAGCATCTTCAAACGATAACGATCTTGTCGCAGATTTCTTTGTAGGTTCGGGAACAACAATATCTACCGCCGAGAAACTCAATCGCCGATGGATTGGGTGCGAGCTGGGAAAGGTAGGCATACAAGTAACACGCGGGCGGCTGGTGGAACAAAAATCAAAGCCGTTTCTTATTGAAAACATCGGCAATTATCAGCGCGAGATGATTTATTTGGGCGGCGCGCGGATTTACGAGATGCAGAAAATTATCTTGAAACTTTACGGCGCAGAGCCGATGACGAATCGCAAAGATTTAGGCGTACGGAAAGCCGAAGATGGAATGTTGGAACTCGTCTATTGTGGCTATCCCGACCGCGCGGTGGCGGCGCACAAGGTTGAGGACTTGGCGACGGAAGCGCAGACGCTTGACGGCACTGGCTATAAGCGGCTCGTAATTTTGGCGTGGGATTATGAATACAATTATGACGAGCTTTTGCAGACGCGGATAAAAGCCGCCGGTAAAGATATAAAAACAGAAATTATAAGCCGCCAGATTCCACCGGACATTTACGAATACTTGAAACAAGCAAAATCCGAAGAAGACATTGAGCGGCTTTCGGACAAAGTGAAATTTTTAGAAAAGCCGTATTTGAAATTGCAAAAGCCGGAGATTAAAGGAAGCTCGGTTACCATCGGCATTGAAAAATATGTGCTCTACGATTTTCCGCTCGGGAGCGGCAAGAAAGCGGATGAAGACCGTGAGGCATTACTGCATCTCGTCAAAGACAAGTTTGCTATTTTGATTGACTACTGGGCCGTGGATTGGGATTACGACGGGCTGACATTCAAAAGCCAGTGGCAGGATTTGCGCGGCTTGGGGCGAAAAACGAAAATAGTAACAACCGAGAAGGAACACATTTACGAAAAATCGGGCAAACATACGATTGCCGTGCGCGTGGTGGATATTTTCGGCAATGACGCGACCGCGACGATTGATGTTAAAATATGACAAAAGAAGAATTAATAAAAAACATTCTCAATATTCCTTCCGAGTCTCGCACCTTGGAGTTTAAGCGATTGGGAAGTAGGAACGAGAGTATAGATAGAACGTTACAGTCAATCGTTGCAATGGCAAATACCGATGGCGGGACATTAATTTTGGGGGTTGAAGATCCTCAAAAAACTACTCTCAAAGGGCTTGATAGAATTTTTGGTATAGAAGAAAACCTGGTGTTTTATGATGAACTTGGAAAAGCCGTTAGGAAAATTTCACCTCCCATCTCAAGCATTTGGCCACCAGATCTTGTTGAAGTCACAAATAAGAATGTAAGGATTGGGCTTCTGGCTGTGCCAAAAGTTAGTGATGGTTTTAGGTCAATCGAGGGTCATGTGTATGTGCGCTTGGAACAAGGCAACAAGAGATTACTTCCTCAAGAGGTCGTTCATTTTGCCTATGTAAAAGGTTTTGAACGCGCCGATAGAGAACTGGTCTCTGTTGACTTTTCACTTCTCAAAACAAATTTTTATGATGTTTGGCGTAAGAAGCGAGGAATTGCTGATGATCCCATTGGCACTGTTTTAGAAAAGACAGGGTTGGCTCGAAAAAGCAAAGGAGGGCAAACTTTACCCACAAGGGCAGCGGTTTTATTGTTTGCGGAATATCCAAGCGATTTAATGGATACAAAAGCGGCTGTACGCGTGTTTCAGTATCCTGGGATAGTAGAAACAATAGGAGAGACTCCAAACTATATCGGTACGCCCAAAAATATAGTCGCGCCGGTGATTAAACAAATTATGGATGCCCATGAGTATGTTTTAACACTGCTTCGCACAGGCATTCGAGTACCATCTGGCTTTGTGACGACTTATCAAATTCCCGAAAGAGCAATCAAAGAAGCTATAACCAATGCAGTTATACATCGTGATTATTACACTAAACGTGATATTGAAATAAGAGTTTTTGAGGATCGCGTTGAGATTGAAAGCCCGGGCCTTCTCCCTTTTAATATCACTCCATCAAACATTGGGGTTGAGAGAGCACATGGATATAGGAATGATCTGTTAGTGAAACATCTACGTGAATTTCCTGATCCGCCAAATCTTGATCAAAACGAAGGCGTAAAGGCAATACGTCAAACAATGATGACAGCCAATCTTTATCCTCCGATTTTTTGGACGTACCCTCGTTTGCAGGATGCCGTCAGAGTGATTCTGTTAAATGAAAAAACTCCGAGTGAATGGGATAAAATCTCGCATTATTTGAATCAAAATAAATATATCAATAATCAAGCGGCAAGAAAAATTCTGAACATACAAGACACTTCAGTTGTATCTAGGCTACTTTCTCGATGGACTAAACAGGGGCTTTTGACCAAGATTGTTCCGAGGGTTGGAGCAAAACGCAATACGATATATCGCTTGCCGGCGACTGATGATAAAAGTTTATTTGCAAGAGACAAAAGCAAATAACCGCAAAATGGCAGTTTCTAGGCATTTTTAGAAGGTTTATTTGCAAGGAGGCCAGTAAATCAAAAATATTATGGCAAAAAAAATCCACAACAATCTGCTGAACGAACTGCCGCTTGCCGAGGCGCTCAAGGGCGAAGTAAAGGCGTGGGCGGATCAGGGCTGGCAGGGCGTAACGCAGACGACATACGAACTTCTGGCGTATTGGTTTAATCGTGCCGGAGAAACGGACGAGAAATTTCACGACTGCCAGCGCCGCGCTGTGGAGACGATTATTTATTGCCACGAAATTTTGGGGATTGAAACATTAAAGCAAGCGTTTGAAAAATTCGCGCCGGAGGCCCTTGCGGCAAGCGCCGCGCTAACGGACGAAGTAGAGAGTCTGCCGTTTGCCAAATACTGCCTCAAAATGGCAACCGGCACAGGTAAGACATGGGTACTTGCCGCGCTTTTGGTCTGGCAGTATTTCAACGCCTTAAACAATGAACGGTCTGGCAAATACTCTACGCATTTTTTGCTCGTGGTGCCAGGACACGAAGTATTGAATCGTCTGCTGGATATGTTTTTGGGAAAGCACGACCCAAAAACCGGCAACCGCGATAAATCCAAATCGGATTTTGAACGGCCGCTTTTTATGCCGGAGGGCGAGCGGTTTCGCAATCGCTTCCATTTGCAAGTCCTTGAGCCGGCGGATATTCGTTCCAATCTTACGCCCCCGGACGAGCCGTTTGTGTATATCACCAACTGGCAACAGTTTCGGCTGAACGAGGGAAGCAACTTGTGGGACCAGCTGACCGGCGCCGATGTAGAGGAACAGCCACGCGGCGAAATTATCGCCGATTTTATGAGCGAGTATCCGGATTTGATTATTTTCAACGACGAGGCGCACCATGTCCATGGCGCCAAAACCGCCAAAGGCGAGGAATTGGTCTGGCGGAAATTTTTAACTGTTCTATATAACCGAATGGCGGAAAAGCGCGGCGGCGAGAAAGGCGTGTTTTTGCAAATTGATTTTTCCGCTACGCCATTTTACGGAAGCGGGGAGAAAAAAGAGTATTTCCCGCACATCGTCTATGATTTTACTCTTGTGCAAGCAATGGGCGAATTGCTTGTGAAGCAGATATTTTTGGAAGAGCGCCAGTCGTTTGCGGGCGAAAAGTTAAAAGAGCTGAAACCAACCGCTGAACGAGAAAAACCGGATGATGACCACGCGCGTGGGAAGATCGCCGGACTATCAGCAGAGCAGAAGATACTTTTAGATATCGGCAAAAGCAAACTGGAACAAATCGCCGATGAATTTCGTAAAAAAGGACTGGATAAAAAGCCGGTGCTTTTTGTGCTTGCGGAAAACACCGAGGTAGCTGATTTGGTGGCGGAGCATTTAGCGGAGAGAATTGACGAGCGAGGCAGAAACTACAGCAATCAGATTCTGGTGATACATTCAGGTGATAAAACCGGTAAAAAAGGAATGAGTGAAAAAGAATGGGATGTATATAGGCGGCCATTAGAAACTTTAGATGAATCAGAGGAAATAAACCCGATCCGCGTTGTGGTGAGCGTTTTGATGTTGCGCGAGGGCTTTGACACGCAAAATGTGGCGGTGGTCGTGGTATTGCGAAGCGCGAAAGCTGATCTCCTCTTAGAGCAAATTGTCGGGCGCGGAGTTCGGCTGATGTTTCCGGAATATAAATATCCCGAACTTGCGGACTTGAAGCGCGAGGCGCGGGAAGATGTGATGGCTAAACGGCTACCGAAAAATTCTTTGGACTTTCTTTTCGTCGTTGAGCATCCAGAATTTAGGAAATTTTATGAGGAACTGCAGAAGCAGGGATATGCTATTGGCATTGGCGATTCTTCCGGCGCGGAGGCGACCGGCGACTTGGTTTTGTCGGAAGCCACGCCAGAGAGAATCAAGAACTATGATCTTTCTTGGCCGATACAAGTATACGAACAATCGCCGAAGTTTGATTTTTCAGCCATAGATATTGCTGGGCTTCCGAAGTATCCCATTCCATTTGAAACGCTTAAAAAACAACTTTCTCAAATCGCTATCACAGAAACGAACGTCGAAACAGGGGGAAAAATCAAAACATGGAAGCTGGACAATAAGTATTTTGACTATTCCCATTTTTTGCGCCAAGCAACGATTGCCGTTGCTTCCGATAAAGGCGCGCATATTCTCACCGGATATATGTCCGATATCACGGGAATTATTGATGGGTATGTCAGCAATTATTTATTCGGCGGCGAGATTGATTTTCAGAAAGCGGAAAATTATACGGTCTTGAATTATACGCCGCTCTTTGATTTCGTCGTCGGAAGCGTCAAGCGGGCGCTGTTGGACGGATTAGGCGCGATTCAATACGAGGTGAAAACCGGAAGAATCGGCAAATTGAGCGATGCAAAAAAGATTTATGTGCGCTCAAGCTTTGCCGTGCCGGTAGAGCGGTGCATCTATCCGCTTTCCGCATATTCGCGCTGCGGGGAAGGATTTGAGAAAAAATTTATGGAGGAAACTTTGGACAAGTCCGCCGAGGTAGAAGCATTTGGCAAAATTCAAGAGAGGAAACACCCTCTCAACATTTCATATCGCGATAAAGACGGAATCAAGCACGACTATTTTCCCGACTTTATAATCAAAACGAAAGATAAAATGTATGTCGTGGAAACGAAAGCAGAGGACGAGATGCAAAAAGCGGAAGGCAACGGAAAGAATTTGATTGTTTTGAAGGCGCGCGCGGCTGTGAGCTGGTGCAAAACAGCAAGCCAAGTGTCGTTACCAAACCAGCCGCAGGAATGGGAATACTTTATGCTTTCCGATAAAACATTCAAGGAAAATAAGCAACTTGGTTTTGACGCATTGGCTGGATTTGGAAGGCTGGATTTAGAAAGGCTTTTGGCGAGCGAAGCGGGAAAATTACTGTAAAGATTGTAGATTAGTTTACAGTTATTTTTATCATCCAAGAAATTATGCTATACTTCTCTGTGGATAAATTAAAGCGCGACGCGGGAGGGGAGTTGCAATCTCGCAACAATCATCTTTTTGCGTTCTCGTTTTGAATCGTTACTATGCATCAATTCACTCAAAAGGATTTTGATCTCTCATCTCTGGTTTTGCGAGTCGCGTTGGGGGCGTATTTTATTATCGCCGGACTCGCGCAAATTGTTAATTATGCAGGTTTTGCCGGCAACATTTCCGGATATGCGATAGTTTCCTACATTCCGTACGCTGGAGTTCAAGGGGTCGTTTCCGCGCTTTTCCCTTGGATTGAATTGACGCTTGGATTGTTGCTTGTGTTAGGGCTTGCGACAACTATTTCAGCCTTGCTCGCCGCGCTTATCTCATTTATGTTTACTGTTGTGAATGGCTTTATAGAGGGCGCATCAATTGCAAGAGACGTGCTTTTTATCGCCGTATCCCTTGCTCTTATGCTCATGGGCGGCGGAGGGTACAGTTTGGATCACAGAGTTCGCGGGAAAGGCAAGCGTATAGGAAATCAAAAAAAATAGGAGGTAATAATTTTTCATGACACTTGATGATCGCAAAAAACGAACTCATAATTCGGTCGCAAAGAAGCTCTACGATCTTATGGAATCAAAGCGGTCAAACCTAATTCTCTCTCTTGATGTAACGCGAGGGAGAGATTTTTTTGATATTCTTGAACGCGTTGCTCCTCATATAATTATGGTAAAAACTCATATTGATACGATGCATGGCTTTGACGCAGAGTTTATCAAGCGCTTGATTTCACTTAAAGAGAAGCACAGTTTTCTTATTTTTGAGGATCGTAAATTTGCGGATATCGGCAACACAGTAAAATTGCAATATACAAAAGGCGTGTTTCAGATTATTGAATGGGCTGATCTTGTTACAGCCCACATTTTCCCTGGACCAGGCGCAATAGTGGCTTTGCGGAAAGCGTGGAAAGAAACGAGATATGAACGAGGTCTCGTGATTCTTCCACAGATGACTTCCGAAGGCAACTTGTTCTCTCCGGAAGTTCGCGATAGGGCGCTTGAGATTGCAAAGGAGTATTGCGATTTTGTGATCGGGTTTATAGGAGCGTCTCAAGGAGATGGGTCGCTTTCGCTGATTCGCGAACGCGCATGGCCGGAATTTTTAATTTTTGTTCCGGGTGTTAACATACAAAAACAAAAAGATGAGCTTTCACAAACATACGTTGCGCCGGAGATGGCAATCCGCGAAGGCGGCGATATTATAATCGTCGGGCGCGGGATTTACGAAGATGAAGCTCCTGAACGCGCCTCGGTTGAGTATAAAGAAAGGGCATGGAGTGAACTTATGAAACGCGAACAATCTTCTTAACGATTCACTTGAAGATACTGGTCCCACGGAGTAATATCTAAGAGATCAAGATTTTGATACATGCAGACCGCTTTTACAAAGAGCCGAGCTGTTTGGAGATTTGTGAGAATCGGAACATTTAAGTCAGCCGCAGTGCGGCGAAGCGCATAATCGTCATCAACTTCAAACGAGCCGGTTTTGACGGGCTTTTTATAATCAAAATCATTGATGACAATTGCAAGATCAATTTCTTTTTTGAACATGTATGTTGCAATATTGGGCTCTTTCGGCGCTTCGTGCAATTTGTAGAGCCGCGTAGCGATGACGCCGGAATACGACAAAAATTCAGTTGTGTGGTGAGTTGCATAAATCGTAAACCCGCGTTCTGAAAGCGCCCGTGCGCTCTCCAAAAATTTTTGCTTATTGGTTTCTCCACCAAGAGAAAGGAGTACGCCTTTTTTTGGCAGATGAAATCCTGTTGCAAGGATTGATTTTAGATACGCCGCTTCAAGCGTTTTATCCAGCGCGCCAACCTCTCCAGTTGAAGCCATTTCAACGCGCAATATCGGATCCGCTCCCTTCAGTCGGGAAAACGAGAATTGCGGCGCTTTTACGCCGACATACGGCAGTTCAAAAGTATTACGTTCGCATTTTTTCATTTTTGCGATCCCCCGGTTATGTTCTATGAGCGCATAAGTTGCCATTTCCACTAAATTGTTGCCTGTTACTTTTGAAACAAACGGAAAGCTACGGGAGGCGCGCAGGTTGCATTCAATAACTTTAATGTCATTATCTTTTGCAAGGAGCTGGATGTTAAACGGGCCTGTGATTGAAAGAGCTTTGCCGATCACTCGCGTCATCGCCCGAATGCGCCGCACAGTTTCAACATAGAGTTTTTGCGGCGGACAGATGATGGTTGCGTCTCCGGAGTGCACTCCGGCGTTTTCCACATGCTCGCTTAAAATATCAATAAGCACCTCGCCTTTTTTAGCGACCGCGTCAACCTCAATCTCTTTTGCTCCGACAATGAATTTTGTAATGATAACCGGATGTTCGGGAGAAAGATAGGTCGCCTCTTTCAGATATTCGGAAAGATCTTCATCGTTAAATGCGATGTTCATCGCGGCTCCGGAGAGGACATAAGACGGACGCACAAGAACCGGATATCCAACCATGAGCGCGAATTTTTTTGCGGCCGAGATTTTTGTGAGTTCTTTCCAAGCCGGCTGGTCAATCGCGAGTTTATTTAATAGTTTTGAAAATTTATAACGATCTTCCGCGCGATCAATGTCTGACGGCGCTGTGCCTAAAATGCGCATTCCGGCTGACTCGCATTTTAACGCGATATTGTTCGGCGTTTGTCCGCCCATTGAAAGAACCACTGCCTGCGGGCGTTCCTCTTTATATATATCGCGTACGGTTTCAAAACTTAACTCCTCAAAATACAGCGTGTCCGCCATGTCGTAATCGGTTGAAACGGTCTCTGGATTATGATTGATCATGATCGTTTTGTATCCAATTCGCCGAAGCGTTTCTCCACATGTTACCGCGCACCAGTCAAATTCCACGGAACTTCCGATGCGATAGACTCCGGAGCCCAGTATCATAATTTTTTTGTCCGGTTTTATTTTGTTTTTCTGTTTTTTTTCGTATGTGGAGTAGAGGTAGTTCGTTTGCGCAGGATATTCCGCGGCAAGCGTATCAATATGATTTATACGCATCACGATGCCGTGCCTGCGCCTGTAGCGATATATTTCATCTTCGCTACTGTTTGTAAGAAGCGCGATTTGTTTGTCCGAAAACCCTTTGCGCTTTGCTTCATAGATAAGTAGCGGGTTTAGATATTGCGAGTCCTTTAATGTCTTCATAAAATCAGTGATATTTTTTATTTTATTAATGAACCACGGATCAATGAGAGACCACTCTGCGATTTTTTTCGGCGCAACATTGCGTTTAAGAGCTTCTGTAATTGCAAGAACGCGATGTTCGTTTGGCCGTTTAATCAGTTCAATAAGAGCTTCCGGAGCGCGTTTACTGTTTATTATCCCAAGCGACTCTGCAAGGTGCGGATATTTTTGTGTGAGACGTTCTACGCTTGCAATAATTCCTGTTTGATCCAGCCCGAGCATACGAGACGCTTTTTGAAACGCTTCTTCAAACGATCTTCCGATTGCCATTACCTCGCCGACGCTTTTCATTTGCGTGCCGATTCCGCGATCAGCGCTTTTGAATTTGTCAGTGTCCCATCTGGGCATTTTTACGACTACATAATCAAGCGCTGGTTCAAAAAAAGCAGTTGTTTTTTTTGTGATTGAGTTTTGCAATTCCGGAAGATTCCAGCCGATCGCCAACTTCGCGGCGACGCGGGCGAGCGGATAGCCTGTTGCTTTTGAGGCGAGCGCGGAGGATCGCGAAAGTCTGGCATTCACTTCAATAATGCGATAATCTAAATGATTTTGAGTGCTTGCGCGGAGAGCAAATTGTATATTGCATTCTCCGACAATTTCAAGATTACGTATCAGTTTAATTGCGATTGAGCGCAGTCCGTGATATTCCCCATTCGTCAAAGTTTGAGACGGCGCGACAACAATAGATTCTCCCGTGTGCACACCCATCGGATCCATGTTCTCCATATTACATACAGCGATGCAGTTGTCAGCCGAATCGCGAACCACTTCATACTCTATTTCTTTCCATCCCGTGAGGTCTTCTTCAACAAGGATTTGACGGTGCCTTAAAAGAGCGAGCGCCGCATAGTTTTCAAGTTCTTTTGCGTTTGCCGCGCATGCCGAGCCTTCTCCGCCAAGCGCAAATGCCGATCGTATAATAACAGGATAGCCGATTTTTTTTGCCGCGATAATCGCTGATTTTGGAGTTTCGGCAACTAGACTTTTAGGAGTTAAAAGATTAAGTTTTTTGAGCGTTTGTATAAAAAGCGCGCGATCTTCAGTTTTTTCTATTGCGGACATTGGCGTGCCAAGAATGCGCGGTTTTTTATTTTCTCCGAGAAATCCTTGGTTGTGTAGATCAATCCCGCAGTTCAACGCGGTTTGTCCCCCGAAAGAAAGCAGAATGCCGTCGGGTTTTTCATGTTTTATAATTCTTGAAACAAAATGCGCATTTATCGGAAGAAAGTATACGCGATCCGCAAGCCCGCGAGATGTCTGATAAGTTGCGATATTAGGGTTGACGACAATGGTTTTTATTCCCTCTTCTTTCAGGGTTTTTATCGCTTGAGAGCCAGAGTAATCAAACTCGCCTGCCTCCCCAATTTTTAACGCGCCGGAGCCAAGAACTAGTACTTTGCGGAGTTTTGGACTTGAAATTTTATTCATTGGAATTTATCATTGAAATCCATTCATCAAACACCCATTCTGTATCAGTTGGTCCGGGTGCGGCTTCCGGGTGAAACTGAACCGACATCCACGGATAATGCTGGTGCCATAATCCTTCAACAGTTCCGTCGTTTAAGTTCCGAAACCACACGCGCCAACCTTTAGGCACGGTTTTTTCATTAACCGCATAGCCGTGATTTTGGGTCGTGATGTACGCCCGATTGCGCAGTTCGTCAATAACAGGCTGGTTTTGGGAGCGGTGTCCGTATTTTAATTTGTATGTCTTCGCGCCACAGGCAAGCGCCAGGAGTTGGTTGCCAAGACAAATTCCGAGAATTGGAATTAAAAATGACGGATTACTAATCGCTAATTGATTTTTTATTTGTTCAATTGTTTTATCGCATTTTGCAGGATCTCCTGGTCCATTTGATATAACTATCCCATTGATTCTAATTTTTTCGTAATTCGTTAATTCAAAGTTCCACGGCACACGAATCACTCGGCATCCGCGTTTTATAAGACAACGGATGATATTCAATTTCACGCCGCAGTCGTAGAGGAGAATAGTATTTTTCTGTTTCTCTATTTTTACTGTATTTGGTTCGTACACGATCGGTTCTTTGCAACTTACTTCAGCCACTAAATTTTGTTTATTTGGATCTTTAAAAGTATATTTCGTTAATTTGTCATTTGTAATTCGCCCCAACATCGTCCCTTTTTCCCGCAGTTTTTCGGTGAGCGCGCGCGTGTCCACGCCCTCAATCGCCGGCACGCCTTCTGATTTCAGCCAATTTTCAAGCGATTGTTTAGCCTGCGGGTGAGAATATTCTTTGCAATATTCTCTGACGATGAGCCCTGCTATTTGTATTTTTTCTGATTCAAAGGAGTGACTAAATAAGTCTTTAGTTTTAAGTTTGGAGTTGGTCTCCACTCCATAATTTCCGATCAACGGATACGTCAACACTAAAATTTGCCCGTGATATGACGGATCAGTGAACGTTTCCGGATACCCAACCATGCCGGTATTAAAGACCACTTCGCCTGATGCATCGGTTTGCGCGCCAAAAGATTCGCCTGTGAGTATGGTTTTGTCTTCTAATATCAGTGATTGAGTTCTCATATACAAAAAATCCCGAGAAGTCGGGATTTATATGGTTATGAATTCTTCTATTGTTAAACCAGCTTGATCAATAATACTTTTTATTGTTTTCTTTTTAATGTCTTTATGGTGGTATGGGACAGTAACGCGGCGTTTTAGAGCGGGGTGAATAAGGATAACATGGCTTCCAGTTTGATGATCAATAATAAAACCAACTTTCTGTAATTTTTTAATTGTCTCCTTTGATCCTGGAACAGGTAGTTTCATTTTATACTGGTTGCAAAATAGTTTTTTCCCATTGCGGCAATTTAATTTCAAGTGAGGTGGTAATTAGATGGCCGTTTTCTACAGGAATCGGTTCTCCGTGTTTTATCAAACTTTCCAGGTAGCCCTCTATCGCATCCCGCGCCATCGCTATTGCTTCTTCAAATGTCTCGCCTTCTGTGGAGCAACCGGGCAGAGCCGGTACAGTGACAGTGTATCCGCCTTCATCAGCAGGTTCTAAAATCACTGTGTAATGATTGATTGTTATAGGCAGGTTCATCATAAATTTATTTACCATCATATCAAACCGCGTCTTTCGCCGTCAAGCGCTAAAAAAAGCGCCATGCGGACCCACACGCCGTTATGAGCTTGTTTGAAATAAATCGCGCGCTGGTCATTGTCTATCTCCGGGTTTATTTCCCCGACTCTTGGCAATGGATGCATAAAAAGGCAATCATCCTTAAAGAGCGCCGCGGTGGCTTTATTCAGCACGTAAGCATTTTTGAGCCGCGCATATTCTGCCTTATCTTGGAATCGCTCTTCTTGTACGCGCGTCATGTATAATACTTGAACTCCCCTCGCAATTTCATCCCATGTTTCAAGTTCTTGACAAGAGATGCCCTGATTTTTTAGCTTAGTCAAAATTTCCTCCGGCATCCTTAAAGAAGAAGGGGAGATGAAATAAAATTTTGGATTAAAGTGAGCAAGACCTTGAGATAAAGAGTGCGCTGTTCTTCCATATTTAAGATCGCCGACAAAAGCTATAATTAAATTGTTGAGAGGAATTTTTTCAGCGATCGTAAAAATATCCAATAACGCTTGCGTGGGATGCTCGCCGCTTCCATCTCCCGCATTCACAATCGGCACATGCGATACTGCCGCCGCTCGTGCCGCCGCCCCGGTTTCAAAATGGCGCATTACAATATAATCGGCATAACCGTTTACTATTTTAATTGTGTCTTCAAGAGTTTCTCCTTTTTTTGTTGATGTTGTCTTTGCGTCAGCAAATCCTAAAACGTTGGCTCCTAACCGCAAGGCAGCGCTTTCAAATGAGAGACGCGTGCGCGTGGACGGTTCAAAAAAGAGCGTTGCGATAATTGACCCCCGCGCCGCATCGCAATAAGTGATGGGCGAGGATTTTATGTCGCGCGCCTTTTCAATTATTTGAAGAAGTTCATCGCGAGAAAAGTCTGTAATTGAAAGTATATGTTTCATATGAAGTAAAAAGACCAATGCTCATAAGAGTTATGATAGCGCCCGCTAAAACAACTCCGATAAAAATAGCAAATAGCGCTTTCCGATAGGGGATGCCGAAGAGGTATGCCGCAAGCGATGCGCTCCATGCGCCGGTGAAAGGTCCTGGAATTGCGATGTAGAGAATCAGAGCGGCCACTCCCCAGCCTTCAATTTTTTTTGAAATTCCGTGTTCAGTTTTTTTTCGCCACCAAAGATAAAGCGCAATCGGTTTATCTAAAAGCTTATGATGTGTTTTTATCTCTGGAAGAGCTCCTATGCCAAATAGTTTTTCAAACCCGGGCAAAAGCAGTAAAAGAAACGCTGGCGGAATCATATTGCCGAAAATCGCGGCGCCGTAGGCGAGCAAAGGGTTCGCTCCTTTGAAAATTCCATACGGTATTCCCGCGTTCAACTCCCCAACAGGCGCCATGGAAAGCAGAAAAATTTTAAGAAATGTTTCGTTCATCACTCTGCATTTTAACAAGCTCTTCTGCCAATGCGCCTTTTTCTTTGAGCAAATCATCTTTCTTATTGGTCCAATACTGAACTGACTCTCTACTTTTGACTTTTTTTTTCTCATTAACACTGCTATCCAAAAGTTTGAGGCTTTTACGCAGATTTATTTCCGCGCCACTAAGCCGTTTACAAACCCCAGCATAGAGTCCGAGCGTTGTTGCGAAATCGGGATTTTTGCTTCCGCAATTACGGCAAAAGAATTCACCTTCTTTTAGAAGATGGTCTGTGTTGTTTTTGCATTTTTCTGAAGTTGTTTTTCTTTCCGGATCCTTGCGGCGTGGTCGCTTAGACTCTCTTTTTAGTAGATCAGCTCCAATGAATCCATCCACATAGATTTCAGGTTTGCTCATAGTGTTTCTGCCCCTCCTTTATTATCCGTTCAGAAAATTGTTTTAGCGATTCGTTTATCGGCTCTCTTGAACCAAAACGCCGGACTGAAAGCATGGCAGAATCTTCCCAAACTCCGCTTGGCGTGGCTTCTTTATCGCCGATTACAATTGTATAAGGAATTTTTTGGCTAGCAGAGTTTCTTATTTTTGCGCCGACAGTCTCACCGCTTTCATCAATTTCTATCCGAAGCTCTGCATTTTTTGCAAGCAGATATTCCTTGAGCAATGACGCGGTTTGAATATGATTTAACGAAACAGGCGCGATAATAATCTGCGCGGGCGCAAGCCAGAAAGGAAACGCGCCGGCGTAATGCTCAATCAAAATGCCCATAAAACGTTCAATTGCTCCAAGTATAGTGCAGTGGATCACCGCCGGACGCTCTTTTTTTCCAAGATCGGAAATGTAGAACAAGTCAAAATTTTCCGGCTGATTAAAATCAAGTTGTACAGTTGTAAGTTGCCACGGCCTTCCCAGAGAATCATTGATCGTAATATCAATTTTTGGCCCATAAAACGCGGCTTCGCCTTCTGCGATCGTGTATGGCACCCCCCAGTTTTTAACTGCGGCAATAAGCATCTCTTCTGCTTTTGCCCACAGCGCGTCATTTCCAAAGTATCTTTCCTTATGTTTTGGATCGCGCACAGAAATGTTTAGAGTGTATTTATCCAGTCCGAAAACTCGGTATGTTTTTTGCATCAGCGACAAAATCATTTTTATTTCCGATTCAATCTGATCGTGTCGTATGAAGTGGTGTGTGTCATCCTGCGTCAGTCCTTTTACGCGCACGAGCCCTGAAAGTTCTCCGCTTTTTTCATTGCGATAGACGGCTGTCGTTTCCGCGTAGCGAATCGGAAGTTCGCGATAACTGTGCGCTGATCCTTTATAAAGCTCAAAGTGGTGCGGACAGTTCATCGGTTTTATCACAAATTCATCTCCTTCTGAATCGGTCATCACAGGCATCATCGCATCATATTTTCCCATGTGTCCGCTTTTTTGGTATAACTTCGCTTTCGCGATATGCGGGATATGCACGAATGTGTATCCGAGCGCTTCCTTCTCTTTCCGCATAAATTTTTCCAGTTCATGCTTGATGATTTCTCCTTTTCCGGTAAATAACGGGAGCCCTGGCCCAACAAGATCAGAAAAAATAAACAACCCTAGTTCTTTTCCCAATTTTTTATGATCGCGCTTTTTCGCTTCCTCGCGCATTTTCAGATAATCGTCAAGTTCTTTTTGCGTTTGAAACGCTGTGCCGTAGACGCGCGTGAGCATGGCGTTTTTTTCGTTTCCACGCCAGTACGCGCCCGCGATTGAAATCAGTTTGAAGCCCCCTAGTTCCTGTTTCGGATTTTCTACATGTCCGCCGCGGCAAAGATCGGTAAAATTTCCGGAGGTATATACTGTAATCTCTTCGCCTTTGTTTTGAAGTTCGTTAATGAGTTCAATTTTGTACTGATTTCCGTCAAAAAATTCTTTTGCCTCATCTCCGGTTAATTTGCGCCGCGTAAACGCGCTCCATCCTCCCAAAAGTTCGCGCATTTTGGTTTCAATTTTTGGAAGATCGTCTTCTAAAATCGGTTCCTGAAATTCAAAATCATAATAAAAACCGGTTTCAATCGGGGGGCCGATCGTTGGTTTTGCTCCAGGGTAGAGTTCTGTAACAGCCGCGGCGAGGAGATGCGCGGCGCTGTGGCGGAGGTTGTTAAGATAGGTTTTGTCCTCGGGCATAAGCAGTTACTTACGATCAAAATTTTTCTTCCGCATTTTTAATCGTTATCGCAATTTTCTCCGGAATCCGAGGCGCGCGGGTTACCCAAAAGGGAGAGAAGCGCACCTCTACCGCATCAATCGCTTCATTCGTTAATAATTTTGTCTGAATCTCGTTTGCGGACAATCCAGCGAGCTCTTTTAGGTCAATTATTTTTTTTGTTGCATCAAGAGTTGTGAACCCTTCAATTTCTGTAGCGATCTTTACTTCGTTCGTTTCCGGATTTATTTCCTGAATGGTGTAAGAAAAACTTTCGTCATTATATCCAAGCACATCCTTTCCATCAGGAAGATCTGCCTCAAAACTGGTTTTTGTCATATCTTTAACTGTTTCCTCGTCAAAATTCACTCCGTAGGCTTGGGCTGAAGCAATCACAGCAAATTGCTCTTTTTCTTCACCGATTTTTCCGTCGCTTTCAAACGTAGCGTCTCGTAAAAAAATACGATTTCGCGTTATGACAATTCCTCTCTCATTGAAATCTTGAATTGCTTTTTCAGCGAGTTTTGCGAGCGCCTCGCTATTCCCTCGTTCAAGGTCTGTTGAAGCAATTATTTTGACAATTCGCGCGCCGCCTGTAAATTGCTCCGAACTTTTTCCATAAACAAGTTTTTGGCGTTCAAGAGAGAGCCCTGGAATAGTGAAAGTTGTTGGCGTGATATCTCCATTTTTGCCTTTTTGATCAGCTTTTACTGTAACTTCCACTGTGCCGCGCGAGGGAACAGTAACGCGATTAGTTGTCCGGAAAAGAATACCATCCGGAGTAAGGAGCCGTGTTTTTGGAACAAGAGATTGGGCAAAAGGAAGTTCGCTGATAATTGTAACAGCGCCGGTTGCGTAGTCCTCCAATTCCGCGCCTGTTCCTTCCGGGATAATTATTGCCTCAATAGAAATCGGGATAGTATGCGCAACAGCGCCATAACCTCCAGTTTCCGCGTTTTCATCGCCGTCTTTCAAAACTTTTTCGCGAAGTTTTTTAATCTCGTCTGTTTCAGCATTTTCATCATTTGCAAATGTAATAGGAAGGATAATTTCCGTTTGCCGTGTTTTGCCTTGTTCGCGCGCTGTTATGAGAACTTCAGCGTGAGAAAGTGTGAAGTGAAGAGTGATAATCCCAAGCCCGAGCGCGGAGGCAAAGGCAAGAAGGGCAAGAAGTTTATAGATTACGAGTTTCATATTTATTGTAAGATCACATCTATTTTTCGTTGCAATAAATCTTCCGGATGCACCTTGAAAGATGTTTTCATGATTTTAACACGGTTCCCGATAATCTGTAAATACACAGGCACGTCCCCAGGAAACTGAACCAGCAGTTCTTTGATTTTAAGGAGCGTATCTTTTGAAACAATCGCGGGAATGCGCACTGTAAACACGGTTTCTTCCGATTTTTTTTGTTTTGTTTTTGTCATAGCCTCCAGCTTTTGTTCGTCAATCGGTTGGATCGTTTCCGCAATGAATTTCGGCTCCGTATCTTTCCACGAAAGCGAGCCTTTTATAAGAAGAATCGCGTCTTTGTGAACAATATTTTTTACGTTCTGCAAAAGTCGGGGAAATATGATCATTTCCAATTCCCCTCCGAAATCCTCTATTTTTACAAAAACCATCGTGTCTCCTTGTTTTGTCTGAATAGATTTTATGGCGTTTACAACTCCGATGATTGTAGTTTTTGCGTTGCGTTCAGAGATCGCGAGTTCTTCCCGATTGGTTGTGAGAATTTTAATCGGCGTTATACCGAGATTTTCCATGTACGGCTTTACATGATCAAGCGGATGAGCGCTCGCGTAAAGCCCCAGATATTCTTTTTCGTATTGAAGGATCGGATACGCCGCAGGATCAAAGAGAGGTTTGAATCGTATTTCGCGCGTAACAGGCGCGTCCCCGAATAATGACACGCGATCAGAACTTGTATGAGTTTTTATATCGCGGGCAAAGGCAAGCATAGTTTCTATATTGTAATCAAGTGTCGCGCGGTCGCAAAATCTATCAAGCGCGCCGGCTCTGACTAATGCCTCAAGCGATTTTTTGTTGATTGTTGTTGTGCGAATTAAAAAATCCTGAAGAGTCGCGTAAGCTCCGCGCGCCTCGCGATTTTCTATCACCTGCTCAATCACATTTGCCCCAAGATGCTTAATGGCATTTAACCCAAATCGGATGTTTTGCCCTGCCTCTGGAGCGCCGATCACTGTAAATCCGCCGAGGCTTTCGTTCACATCTGGAGGAAGAGTTAAAATATGCAAGGCGCGGCATTCTTCAATTCCTTCAGCAACTTTTTCCATGTTTCCGGATTCGCAGGTCAAAAGCGCGGCCATAAATTCTGGAGGAAAATTCGCCTTTACATAAGCGGTTTGATACGCGACGAGCGCATAAGAAGAGCCGTGCGCTTTATTGAATCCGTACGCCGCGAATGGTTCTATCAGACGCCATATTCGCTCGGCTTCGCTATCTGAAAGCGAGCTTGTTATTTTGCACCCGTCAATAAATTTATCTTTTTGCGCGGCCATTTCAGCCGGAATTTTTTTACCGATCGCTTTTCGTAACTTGTCGGCCGATTCCCAGTTGTATCCCGCAAGCGTTATCGCTGTTAAAAGCACATCATCCTGATAAGTGATGATGCCGTAGGATTTTGCCAAAATATCTTTGAGTTTCGGATGAGGGTAGGAAACAAGCGAAGGATTATGTTTTCTCTTGATATATTCAGGAAGAGATTCAATGGGCCCAGGGCGGTAAAGAGAAATCATTGCCATAATGTCAAAAATTGTTGACGGCTCAAGTTCTTTTAGATAACGCGTCATGCCGCTTCCGGAGAGTTGAAACACGCCCATGGTTTGTCCGCGCGCGAGGAGAGTATATGTTTTCGCATCATCCAAAGGAAGGTTTTCAAGATCAATAGTAATCCCCCGTGTGCGCGAGATTATTTCGCGCGCAAGCCCGAGAATGGAAAGATTTGTGATTCCCAGCAAATCCATTTTCAGGAGCCCGACATTTTCAACAGCGTGCATTTCATATTGTGTTGTTATGGCTCCTTGGCGCGCGTCTTTTTGAAGCGGCGTAAAATCAGTGAGTTCTCCAGGCGCTATAACAATGCCGGCCGCGTGCACGGACGGATGCCGAACACACCCTTCCACTTTCCGCGAAAGGTCAATCACGCGCGCCACATCCTCATTTTCATCATATGCGGTTTTGAGTTCAGGGTTTTCAAGCAGGGCTCTCTCAAGCGTCATCTTGAATCCTTGAGAGCCGATCGGAATCATTTTCGCGAGTTTGTCGCAGAACGAATATGGGAGATTCAGGACGCGCCCCATATCGCGAACCGCCGCGCGCGCCAAAAGCGTTCCAAACGTGATAATGTGCGCGACTTTATCTGCGCCGTACTTGTCGCGCGTATACTGGATTACTTCGGCTCTCCGCGCGTCTTCAATATCAATATCAATATCCGGAGGCGATGGGCGATAAGGATTTAAGAAACGTTCAAAAGGAAGATCAAAACTCATCGGATCCGCGGTTGTGATGCCGACCGCATAAGATACAAGAGAACCGGCGGCGCTACCGCGAGTTGTTGTGATGATATTTTTTGTACGCGCAAAACTTATAATGTCCGCGACAACTAAAAAATATGGCGCAAAGCCTTTCTTTTTAATAATCTCAAGTTCATAATTCAGCCGCTTCCTGTATTTCTCCGGCGCCTCGTCAATTGATCGCATATTGAAGCGTCTAATAAGCCCTGTTTCCGCCTCTTTTGCAAGATACTCGTCCGGCGCCATGTTTTGCGGAATCGCCACTGTCGGGAACATCCATTTGTTCATCGGAAGTTCCACTGAAACCATGTCTTGAACAAGGCTGGTATTTGAAACAGACTCGGGAATGTCGCGAAATTTATCCCGCATTTCATCCGGAGACGCAAAGTGAAGGTTTGAGTTTATCATTGTCAGCCTGTTCGCGTCCTCAATTTTTTTTCCGGTCTGTAGAGCAAGAAGCGCGTCCTGTGCGTACTTGTCTTCCGGGTTTATGTAGTGCACGTCGTTTGTCGCAACGAGCGGTACGCGCAGTTCCTCGCCCAGTTCTATAAGCGCATCTCTGATCGTTTTATATTCTGGCATTTCCGGATGATCCTGAATTTCTAAAAAATAATTTTCTTTCCCTACAATTTTTTGATATTCCAAAATCACCGCGCGCGCGGCGTCTTTCCCTTTTTCAAGAATGACCCTCGCTAGTTCGCCGTTTGCGCAACCGGAAAGTAAAATTAGTCCTTCGGAGTGCAGAGCCAGAGATTCTTTATCAATGCGAGGTTTATAATAAAATCCTTTGAGCCAGCCGATGCTCGTTAATTTCATTAAATTTTTATAACCGGCATAAGTTTTTGCAAGGATGGTGAGATGATAGCGGGTTCGCTCGCTTTTGCTTCGCTCTTCGGAGAGCGGATATGGGGAGACATACGCTTCCATTCCAAGAATCGGTTTTACGTCGTGTTCTTTGCACGTCTTGTAAAATTCAATTGCCCCGTACATTGCGCCGTGGTCGGTTAAGGCAAGCGCTGGCATCTTAAACTCGCGCGCCTTTTGCACAAGGTCGGAAATTTTCGGGAGTCCGTCAAGAAGCGAATAGTGGCTGTGGACGTGGAGGTGGATCATGAAGGTTCTCCGCTAAAGGCGGATCCGCCTCTGGCGGAAAAGTTAAAGGTTAAAAGTTTAAAGTTGCAGTTAAAAATTGATGATTTGCCATAAATTTTTTAGATAACCTTGCTAGAAAATAAATCAGCCGGGATCTCTTTAATTCTTTTTTTCGCAAGGTCGCAATACTCTTTACTTATATCAATCCCGATATAATTTCTATCTAATTTTTTTGCTCCAACACAAGTAGTGCCGCTTCCACACATTGGGTCTAATACTACATCACTCTTATTTGTCCAAGATAAGATATGATCCTCCACAAGTTTTATGGGGAATGGGGCTGGGTGTTCTTTCGCTGGTTGGTCCTCTTTATTTTTTCCGACGACATATTCCCATACATTCCCTTTGATTTTTTTATCTTTAACCGGCTTTGCCATTTTTTTTCTAGTTTGAATATCTTTTGAATAATTTTTATAAGTAGTCCCATTCAACTGTAACCCTGCATGAAGACAATCAACCATGATGGGATTATGAACTTTTGTTAGTTCTTTACTGAAAACAAACATATATTCAAACTCATTAGTATATCGTTTTCTATAAACTTGCGGAATAGGATTTCTCTTTTTAAAAATCATTGTATCGTGTAGGTTAAAGCCAGCTTCTTTGAAAAAAAGGGCTTGCTGAAAACTCGTTCCTGTTTCGCTACCATCAATTGTCGCGTCTCCAATGACCCAAACAACAATTCCTCCTTTTCTGATGACGCGAAACAACTCTTTGACAATCCCTTCAAAATTAAATTTATAGCCGTTATAAGCTCTTAAATTGTCGTAGGGGGGCGAAGTTACAACTAAATCAACACTTCCGTTTTCGAAGTTTTTAAGTACATCAAGACAATCACCCTGTATAATTTTGTTTAGATAATCTTTTGTACTCATAACGAACTAAATTATATTTACCCTTTCAATTGCCTTTTTGATGGTTTCTATTTTTTGTTCAATTTTTTGTGCCTTGATTAACAATTTTATAGCTTGCTCTCGGTTGAGTTTCTTAAACTCTTCAATTTTTGATGTCCAATAATTAATACCCTCTTGACCCACCTCTTTTGTTTTACCTATTTCTTGTTCTTTATACTTTTTTAAAATACCAAGTGGTTGTTTTGTAATTTCACAAATCAAAGTATCAATCGCGTGCCAATAAGTTGTCCCTCTTTTTTGGTCCGCGGCTTTATAATTTTTCTTAACACATGCCGATGTCTTCCAAAGTTTTTCTAAATCACCTTTTATGCCTTTATCAATCAAAAATTGAAGGTGGACATAAGAAAGAAGCGTTACATTCTGCTCAATTGCTTGGTGGTAAATTTGACTTCTATCTGCTGGATATTGTGATAATGGAGAAACTAAAAGCGCGTAAGTATCTTGTCTTCGCCAATCATCAAGGGCTTTAACCTTAAAATCTTTTTGGTTCTTTGCAGTCCTGCTTAAACGAAAACATTTAGCATCACTAACTAGCGTATAGTTTTTTGCCTTTGAATATACATCCGCAGAATTTCCCCTCGTTCTTAATACTTCCGACTTTAGCCCCAAAAGTTCTAATGATTTAGCCAAAATTATATCTGAAAATTTTGACCATAGTTTTTCTTCCGAACTATCATGCTCAAAAACTTCTGGCATGATACCAACTTGTATTAGTTCTGCGATTAAAGTTTCCTTTTTTATTGGTTGATATTTTTTCTCAATCAATTCGAAAGAATTGCTTTTGTTGCTAAACTGAAAAATATCGTCAATTATTTGTTTGCGAAAAGATTTTTTCATACGTTGCATTTTGAACTTTCAACTTGGTTTTATTTTTGTTTTACGCTTTTTTTTCCTCGCTCTCGCATACTCCACCACCTCAATAATCGCCTTACTTATTGCGGTTGCGGTTGTCGCGGTGGCTGAAGTTTTGTCTTTGAATCGGTCAACGACTTTTGTGAACATTTCAAAACGTTCTTTAACCGCTTTTGTGATGAGCCGCACGTCCCGTAGCGAACAGATTGCGTAATACAGAAGGAGAGAGAGGAGCGTTGCGAGCACGGCGCTTGAGATCGCAAGCGAGAGAAATAGAATGTCTTTTGTGGTGATTGGCATAAATAATTCAAAATTCAAAATCTAAAATTCAAAATCTGAACTTTTACTAACTTTGAATCTTAATTTTGCATTTTTAATTCTGCATTTTGAATTTTATTCTACCACACCTTCACCTCTTTTTTCAACTGTGTTACTATAATCGCTATACTTATGGGAGATCAATTAAGCGACAGACAACTTGCTATTGCATCATGGATGTATGAACGCCGTCTCGTTTTGGAACGAATTGTTCGCGTTTTCTTGGGCGTTTGCATGTTCGGGCTTTTTGGCGCGATCGTCGTAAATACCGTTTTGTATATAAGCTCGTATCAGGCGCATCGCATACAAATCCTGTCAGGAACACAGAATGCGATTCTATCAGGCGATCCCGCGCTTTTAGCCTCTCCCCGCTCACTCACGGCTTCAGAAATTACTGCTATCATAAGAGGGGAGCGGAGCGCAGATTTATATAGTTCAATTAACAATCCAAACGCATCGTGGGCAGTTTTTTCAGTTCGTTATTATTTTTCAAGCCGCGGCGCGCCAATTACAGAGCCGCGCGAAACTTTTGCGCTTCCTGGTGAAAATTCGGTTGTTGGTTTTGCAAATGGCGCAGAGTTTTCAGCGCCTTTTGAGCTTATTCTTGAAGACATAAAATGGCGTAAAATTATTTTGCCGATTGAGCGCGAGCGCCTTAAACTTTTTTCCATTGAATCGCGCGATGTCGTATTCACGCCAGGCGATATTGAATCAGCGTCTTCATCAGTTCTAGCAACGCTTGTGAACAAAAGTCCGTTTGGATTTTGGAACGCGCCTATTACAGCGATTCTCTATAATAACAATTCGCTTGTCGGCATCGGGGAATACACGCTTTCACAATTTGCCGCTGGCGAGGAACGGGCTGTTTTGATTGGAGTCGGAAACATCAGATTTCCAGTAACAAATGTAGAGATTGTTCCGCGCGTGAACATGCTTGATGACGGTTCGCTAATGCTATGAAACTTTCAGTTTACA